>Ga0114956_1004015_pt1 | contig 11287 bp, 8 predicted proteins | sample MaitaG_FD_87304 | JGI IMG/M metagenome (GOLD analysis project Ga0114956, IMG submission 87304) | Marine algal microbial communities from Maine, USA - Maine_Asex2 metaG | ecosystem: Host-associated > Algae > Red algae > Unclassified | place: Maine, USA | collected 2015-01-05 | reverse complement strand
TCTCTTTCCGATCAACCAGTACTCAAGCCCGAAGCGTTCGAGACAGCTTATTACCTGCGATTGCAAGCTGATGATAAGCCTGGTGTTATGGCCGATGTCATGGGCATATTTGGTGCGCTTGGTATAAGCATTGAAGCCATATTACAAAAAGAACCAGCAGAAACTGCCGCTAATAACTCCACGGTGCCAGTAATACTTTTGACTCGCACAGTACGTGAAGGCCTTATAGTGGATGCTATAAGTCAGATTTCAGCTTTAAATTCAGTCAGAGATGAAATCGCGATGCTCCGTGTTGAAACACTGAGCTAATTTTTTTTGCGCTTTTTAAGCAACTTTTTAAGCCAACAAGATCGGAATATCACAAGCCATGGCCGACTCGAAAAATCTTCTGGCAAAACACTATCAGGGTTTGATAGAACGCTATCGCGATCGGCTACCGGTTGATGACAATACGCCGGTCGTCTCATTGAATGAAGGCGATACGCCTTTAATAAAAATGATCAACTTGCCTGGCATTGTTGGTAAGTCATTCGACATGTACGTTAAGTTCGATGGCCAGAATCCAACTGGATCGTTTAAAGACCGTGGGATGACCGTAGCCGTTAGCAAAGCTGCTGAAAAGGGTGCTAAGGCGATTGTATGTGCATCGACTGGTAATACATCTGCTGCTGCTGCCGCATATGCAGCACGGGCTGGCATGACAGCGTTTGTTTTGATACCCGAAGGAAAAATCCCGATGGGCAAGCTTGCCCAGGCAATTGCTCATGGTGCGGTGGTGCTTCAAATTCGTGGAAATTTCGACGATGGTATGCGGCTGGTTAAAGAGGTTGCAGGGGAGGCGCCGGTGGAGATTGTTAATTCTATTAATCCGTATCGTCTTCAAGGCCAGAAAACCGCAGCGTTTGAAATTATCGAAGCGCTGGGTCGGGCGCCTGATTATCACTGTATACCGGTTGGCAATGCCGGGAATATTTCAGGTTACTGGATTGGATACTCTGAAGCCTGCGGTCACAACACCGCATCGTGTACTTTGTGCAACGGTGACTGCCCGTATCTTGATAACCCGCTGACTACGTCCCGACCAATCATGGTTGGCTATCAAGCTGCTGGTGCTGCTCCGTTTTTACGCGGTAAGACAGTAGAGAATCCGGAAACTGTAGCTACCGCCATTCGCATCGGAAACCCGCAAAGCTGGGACTTGGCAAAAGCCGCTGTGGCAGAAAGCTCTGGTTGGTTTGATGAAGTTACTGATCAGGAATTGCTCAACATGCAATCCATACTTGCTAGTAAGGAGGGTGTGTTCTGCGAGCCGGCGTCCGCTGTATCGGTTTGTGGTGCGCTGCGTGATATCAAGTCGGGGAAAATTCCGGAAGGCTCGCTAATTACCTGTACGGTAACAGGACATGGCTTGAAAGATACCGCTACGGCGATCGAAGGGCGTGACCCGGTCCAAACGGTTGATGCAGAACTGTCATCGGTAAAAGCGGCAATTCTTGCTCATATATAACTTGCTCAACAAAAAAAGCGCTCAAGCACTTAATTGTCGAGTTAACAAGCAGATTTAATAAGCCGAGTTATTAAGCCGAGCATTTTGCGCTGCGTAAACGTTCCGTAGAGAAGTTAGCGTTTTCCAGGTCGCCGTGCTTGCGCAGGTAGTCTGTGTAGCACTCTCGACTCATGTTTTGTGAACCCATGCTAAGCAGGTGTGGGTTTTCAAGCTGACAGTCAATCAAATCATATTTGCCACATTGTGCCAGATGCACCAAAGCGACTTTGGAGGCATCAGGTGCTCTTGAAAACATAGATTCACCAACAAATACTCGACCCAGCTGAATACCGTACAGACCACCCACTAGCTGTGGCCCCTTCCAGACTTCCAAAGAACGTGCAAAGCCAAATTCGTGCAATTTGCAATACGCATCGACCATTGCATCAGTCACCCACGTACCACTACTATTGGCGCGCGGTGCACCACATTGTTTCATTACTTCGCGATAGGCGAGGTTGTCCGTAATTTCGTATTTACCACTGCGTACGGTTTTAGCAAGGCTGCGAGTGATACGAATAGAATCAGGAAAGATGACGCAACGCGGGTCGGGCGACCACCACAGGATAGGCTCACCCTCTTCGTACCATGGGAAGATGCCTGAACGGTAGGCATTCATTAGCCGTGTGGGGCTCAAATTTCCACCAGCCATTAGCAGCCCGTCAGGCTCGCGAAGCGCGCCCCTGACATCTGGAAAATCTGTCAGTTCGTCATCCGGTGCTAAAAACGGTATTGGCATTTTTTTGGCCAGTTTTAGTTTATGGCAATGTCGTCGTGTTTGAACGGTAACAAGTCCGTCAACTCGGCGCATCTTTGTTTAACATGTGGTCTCTCTTCTTTGAGAAACGCGGCTATCGCATTACGGAAATCCGGATGCGCTATGTAATGTGCAGACCTTGTCATTGTTGGCACGAACCCTCGAGTTATTTTGTGCTCTCCCTGAGCTCCCGGTTCAAATGTCTGCAAGCCATTTTCTATACAGAATTCTATGCCCTGATAGTAACAAGCTTCAAAGTGCAGGCTGTTGTGTTGCGCCCTGCATCCCCAGTATCTGCCGTATAAGACGCTTTCTCCAACAAACATGACAGAACATGCAATGGGTCTGTCTGGTTCATTTTCCGTGTCGTCGTACACTAATACAATCAGTACATTACCACCAAAAACAGCCCCGATACGCTTAAAAAATTCCAATGTGAGAGATGGATTGCCCCATTTTCGATCGAATGTCGATTGATAAAGCTGATGTACGTAGTTCCACTCCGCGTCGTTCAACGTATCGCCCATACGTTTGTCCAGTTTGAGTGACGAGTCCGTCACGTGACGGCGTTCGCGCTTTATGGTTTTGCGCCTTTTCGCGGTGCATTGAGCGAGAAAATCGTCGAATGACTGGTAGTCATTGTTCTGCCAGTGATATTGACAGTCATTACGTTCAAGTATGTGTGGGTTGTTAGTATCAGTAGAGTTACCGACGGTATTCTTATCCAGGTTGCACAGCGTTTCACATTCTGGTTCAGTAACAAATAACCAGTGCACGCCTGAATAGTTTTCCGAATGACAGAATTGGCGTGCAGCATTAGCCAGCATCATACGTGTTTGTGAAAGAGGCAGGCTGGCATCGACCAGAATGCGTTGGCCGGTCGCAGGAGTAAAAGGAATACTGCAAACAAGCTTTGGGTAGTAAGGCATATTATTGCGTTCATAGGCTTCTGCCCAGGCCCAGTCAAACACGAATTCGCCGTAGGAATTAGTTTTCAAATACGCAGGCATTGCACCAACCAGCTTTTTTTCGCTTTGTTCGTCCCACAATAAAAAGTAACGCGGGAACCAGCCATTGTGTTGTCCAAGACAATTCGTGCATTCCAGTGAATACAAAAATTCGTATCGCAGGAACGGGTTGCCATCGCTACAAAGTGCGTTCCATTCTTGCTGATCTATATCTGCAAGCGTGTCACGGACTTCAATGCTCAGTTGTTTGTCCCTGGTTGCACTGTCGTTCATATTGCTGCTTAGCTTTTGATCGAGTCCAGATACTTCTCAGCATCGAGTGCCGCCATGCATCCTGTTCCTGCAGATGTTACAGCTTGTCTGTAGACATGGTCCATGACATCACCGGCAGCAAAGATGCCTGCTACGCTGGTAGCTGTGGCATTGCCATCAAGCCCACCGGCGACTTGAATGTATCCACCGTTTATCTCAAGCTGCCCATCAAATATGCCGGTATTGGGTTTATGGCCTATAGCGATAAATACACCCATTAAATCGATCGTTTGGTCTGCTCCTGTTTCGGTGTGAACCAGGCGCATACCGGTTACACCAGACTGATCGCCAAGCACCTCTTCAAGAGTGTGGTTCCACATGATGGTGATGTTGCCGTTCTTCTCCTTCTCGAACAATTTGTCCTGCATGATTTTCTCGGCACGCAGTGCATCACGACGGTGAACCAGAGTCACCTCCTTACATAAATTGGATAAATACAGAGCTTCTTCAACGGCGGTATTGCCGCCACCGATCACAGCCACTTTCTGATTTTTATAGAAAAAACCATCGCAGGTTGCGCAGGCCGATACGCCTCGACCTTTAAATTTCTCTTCTGATTCCAGACCCAGATACATGGCACTTGCACCGGTGCAAATAATGACAGAATCACATTGGTATTGAACGGAATCACCATTGAGTTCAAATGGTCTTTTGCTGAAGTCAACGGAGCCAATGTGATCAGCAATAATGGTCGTGTCGAAGCGCTCAGCATGTGCCTTGAAACGCTCCATCAGATCCGGGCCGAGAACGCCTTCGGCGTCAGCAGGCCAGTTATCCACATCAGTGGTGGTTGTTAACTGACCACCTGGCTCAATGCCAGCAATAATGACCGGTTTCAAATTGGCTCTTGCGGCATAAACAGCGGCTGTATAGCCAGCAGGGCCGGAGCCAATAATGATGAGCTTGTGGTGTTGTACGACTGTCATTGCTATTTCTGGCTGTTTATTCGTGGAATCAGAATAGTACGGGATGCAAGCCTGACAGGCCACCTGCAAATGTGTCTGCTACACTCTGTTTGGCCGGCGTTTTTTGCATGCCGAGCGTCGGATTCAACTCACATTTAATTGTTGCAGGATTGGAATTGGCTCAAGCAACCAAGAAGCGCGCGTCGGCGAAAAAGCGCAGTAGCGCCGCTGAAAAACAAAAAGAAGCGGCAGCACTTGATCGTGCTCAAACGCGGGCTCTGGCCTCAAATTCATTGGCCAATAGTGCAACTCTTGGCCAAATGAAGCGGGTGTTTCGCGAAATGGGCGGAATTGTCTGTTTTTTCGCAGCTGTAATAGTTGCACTCGCCTTGTTCACATTTAATGCTAACGACCCCGGATGGTCGCACACTGGCACCGGAAGCGATGTCAGTAATAGCGTCGGTCGGGCTGGCGCCTGGTTTGCCGACGTTGCATTTTATCTGTTCGGATTCATGGCCTACCTTATACCTGCTTTGTTGCTGGTTGGTGGCTGGACCCTGTTCAGCGATCACCGCCGAAAAAAACCAAGAACCTATCGCCCGTTTGCCTTTGTACGCGTTATTGGCATTTTACTGATGCTGTTGACCGCCAGCGGGTTGGCTGATTTGCATTTCGGTGTTCCGGCAGGCTCCCTGCCAACAGGCACTTTTGGTGGTGGCGTGCTTGGAACCGAAGTGGCGTGGCGGCTGGTTGCTTTTCTGGATGCACTGGGAACAACATTGTTACTGCTGGCACTATTTTTCTGCTCGCTAACCATGGCGTTCGGTACCTCCTGGTTAACGCTTATAGAGAGCATGGGTGAACTTGTACTAAAGTTCATTGATCGTGCAAACGAGGCAGTTTCAAAGATATTAAGCCGGCATAGCGAGCGTCGCAAAGTACGGGCAGCCGACCAGGCCCGGCGTGTCAGGGTTAAATCAGTGCCGGTGGGTTCAGTTGGCGATCCTCTGTTGGAAGACGTAGAGTCAGATATACCAAAATCCGGTCTGGCTGCAGCATTGGAAGCTGCCAGAGACAGAGCCAAGCGTTCATCTGCAGCAGCTATCAACGCGGCCAAATCAATCGGGGATAGCGACAGCCGTGGCAATAGTAAGGTGCGCTCAAGCAGGGTTAGTTCGAGTGAAATTGATGCTCGCCTCGATGGTGCGCTGCGTGCACGGGAAGCGCAGGCTGACACCGAGTCAGCTTCTCCGGTCAAACAAGCGTTGGCGCGAGCATCTGCCGAAGCTGGTATAACGAAAAAGGTCTCTGTATCAAAAGCGGCTTCGGCAGCTGGGAACGGCTCTGCGAACGTTGATGAGGATGAGCTTTTTGCTGACGAGATAATTGCAACTGCAGGAGCTGCTCGGAAGAAAAAAATTGCGATCAAGCAGCGTGTTCCTGAACAGCGCCAGACAAAGTTGTTTCTCGATGTTCCAGATTCAGAATTGCCACCGTTATCTTTGCTCGATTCGCCTGAACCTCAACGACCAGGATTTTCCGACACTGAGCTCGAAGGTTTGTCGCGTCTACTTGAAGATAAACTGGCTGAATTCAGAATTTCGGTTGAAGTGGTTGCAGTGCATCCGGGACCGGTTATAACGCGGTTTGAAATGCAGCTTGCACCGGGTATAAAAGCCAGTCGCATTACTAATCTTTCGCAAGATATCGCTCGATCAATGTCGTTGGTGAGTGTTCGCGTGGTTGAAGTCATTCCGGGCAAGTCAACCATTGGTATTGAAGTACCGAATGAGCATCGTGAAATTGTACAGTTAAGCGAGATGCTTCAGTCTGATGAGTTCAATACCAAAGCCTCACCGTTGACTGTTGCGCTGGGTAAAGACATTAGCGGCACGCCGATTACTGCTGACCTGGGACGTATGCCGCATCTGTTGGTAGCAGGTACAACCGGTTCGGGTAAGTCCGTTGGTGTAAATGCGATGTTGGTTAGTCTCTTATACAAAGCAACTCCGAACGACTTAAGATTAATACTGATCGATCCAAAAATGCTGGAACTCAATGTCTATGATGGCATTCCTCATTTGCTAACACCGGTCGTAACTGATATGAAAGAGGCGGCTAATGCGTTGCGCTGGTGTGTCGGTGAAATGGAAAGGCGTTATACCGTTATGGCGGAGCTCAAGGTTCGTAACATCACTGGCTATAACAAAAAAATTAATGACGCCATTGAAGCCGGTGAACCCATCGTTGACCCACTATACAAAGCAGAGTTGTCACTCGAGCCTACCGCTCCGCCACCATTTCTAGACCCGCTGCCGTTCATTGTGGTGGTGGTTGATGAATTTGCAGACATGATGATGCAAGTGGGTAAGAAAGCAGAAGAGATGATCGCGCGCATAGCGCAAAAGGCTCGAGCAGCAGGAATCCATCTTATTCTGGCAACACAACGACCATCTGTCGACGTTATAACCGGACTGATCAAAGCGAATATACCAACCCGTATTGCTTTTCAGGTTTCACAGAAAGTGGATTCCCGAACCATACTTGATCAAGGCGGAGCTGAGTCCCTGCTTGGTCACGGTGACATGTTATATCTGCCGCCGGGTACAGCGCTACCGGTTCGTGTTCATGGTGCTTTTGTTGACGATCATGAAGTACATAATGTTGCCGGCCATGTTCGCGCTACCGGTGAACCGAATTATATTGAAGCGATTTTGCAGGAGTCGGTTGCGGGCATTCCCGGGTTGTCCCCCGGCGACGATTCAGCTGAAAAAGATGAGCTTTATGATCAAGCTGTCGCGATTGTCACCGAATCTCGCAAGGCGTCCATCTCTTATGTTCAGCGACGACTCAAGATTGGCTACAATCGTGCAGCGAGGATGGTTGAAGAGATGGAAAATGCGGGTGTGGTCAGTCAGGTTACGGGTAGTGGAACTCGGGAAGTGCTTGCACCACCACCAGTGTAGGTATCACGGCGCTTGTTTTCAGGCCTGAGAGTCAACACAATGTGTTAGTCAAGTGGGTCTTAAGAAAATAGTGATATGAAAAAATTCAATTTAATGTGTCGGTTGTTGCTGGCGTTCGTGCCGCTGTTTTTTACAACCCACGTTTCGGCTGCCGACGATGTTCTTGATCGCTTGCGCGCCTTTACCATGGATTTAAAGTCGTTCACAGCTGACTTTGAACAGTCTTTATATAGTGCCGATTCCGAGCTGCTTACCAATAACATAGGTAAGCTTTTGCTCAAGCGACCAGGCAAATTTATCTGGCGCTATGAAGGCGATGATGGGCAGGAGTTCATTTCGGACGGAAACTCGTTGTGGATGTTCGACAAAGAACTTGAACAAGTTACCGTGAACGCGCTGGATGACCGGTTAGGTGGAACACCGTTGGTTTTGTTAATGGGCGGTGTGCCGTTGGAAGATCAATTTAAGGTAACGCCATTGGGCGACTCAGATGGTATTGACTGGGTTGAACTCGTGCCCAAAGACAACAGCACCGATTTCGAATCGTTGTTTATCGGATTAAACGGCAATGGTCTCGCCGCGATGGAGCTGCGTGACAATCTGGGCCAGGCGACCCAGATTCAATTCAAGAATTTTAAACCGGGGGCAGCTCTGGACGATAAGCAATTCAATTTCGTGGCTCCTGAAGGGGTTGACGTGATTGGTGAAGCGGTACAGTGAATGAACGCTGTATCATGGACGGATGATTTCTACACAGGCCGGGCTTTTTTCCAGCGATAATTCACTGCGACCTCTCGCAGACAGAATGCGGCCTGCTAATCTGAACGAGTTCTTTGGCCAATCTCATATACTTTCAGCCGAGAGCTCGCTTCGTCAAGCGCTCGAAAATGATCGCCTGCACTCGATGGTTTTCTGGGGACCTCCGGGAACCGGAAAAACAACCTTAGCCCGTATGATCGCCGCGCACAGTGATGCGCAATTTATGAGTATTTCGGCTGTGTTGTCCGGTGTAAAGGATATTCGAGAGAGTGTGGCCAATGCTCGCGCGCTGTTGGAGACAACCGGACAGCGCAGCGTCTTGTTTGTGGATGAGGTGCATCGCTTTAACAAGTCGCAACAGGATGCGTTTTTACCGCACGTCGAAGATGGCACTATTTATTTTGTTGGCGCTACCACAGAAAACCCTTCATTTGAATTGAATAACGCGTTGCTTTCGCGCGTGCGTGTTTATGTGCTCAAGTCGCTGACTAACAGTGACTTAATAAAAATCGTTGATCGTGCACTAAGCGATAACGAGCGTGGGCTTGGCAAACTCGATATCACCTTCTCGCAAGCGCATCGAGAGGCCCTGGTTGTAACTGCTGATGGCGATGCGCGACGAGCATTGGTCTTGCTTGATTTAGCAGTGGATTGCGCGCACCGCGATGGTGATCATTATCTGATCGACGAGTCTGTATTGAAAGAGGTTACGCGAGATAGTTTCCGACAATTTGATAAGGGCGGTGATCAGTTCTACGATCAGATTTCGGCGCTGCATAAAAGCATTCGCGGTTCAGACCCGGATGCGGCGTTGTACTGGTTTTGCCGCATGATCGATGGCGGTTGCGATCCAACCTATATTGCCAGGCGTGTGCTGCGGTTTGCATCAGAAGATATCGGTAATGCTGATCCGCGTGCTGCGCAACTGGGTTTGTATGCGTGGGATACTTACACGCGACTTGGAAGCCCTGAAGGTGAATTGGCTATTGCTCATGCGATTGTTTTCATGGCGTGCGCACCGAAAAGTAACGCTGTTTATAATGCTTATAAATCAGCGATGGCTTTTGTACAGTCTACCGGGACTGAGCCAGTTCCTGATCATTTGAAAAACGCACCAACTTCTCTGATGAAAGAACTCGGGCACGGCAAGGGCTACCGTTATGCCCATGATGAGGAAGACGGGTTTGCTGCCGGTGTCAACTATTTCCCAGATACGCTGAATGCCGAGCATTTTTATGAACCTGTTGAACGCGGACTTGAGATTCGCATTAGCGAACGATTACGCGAGCTGCGTGCGCTGAATAAGAATAAGGCCTAGTTTGCTCACCCTGTTTGGACACCCTGACGCCTATCGGATAAAGCTATAACGAATCAATCGCTTGCACGAAACGCGCTATTTCATCTTGTGTATTGTAGTAATGCACCGATGCCCGCGTGGTTGATTCGAGACCACGCTGGCCAAAATCGAGACGGGCGCTGGACAAAACAGAAACTGATACGTTCATTCCCAATGTACGTAGCTGACTTGCCATTGCATTAGCCTGGCAGCCTTTCTTCGTGAAAGTCACGATACCGCACTTCTGCTGACCCAGATCGTGCAGCTCAACACCTTTTATCGTGGATAGTTGATCTCTGAGTAAGTGCGCCAACTTGGTTACACGAGTCTCAATCTGCTCTACACCTATTGTATTGGCATAGCGTACGGCCTGCATCAGACCGATTCGTCCGGCAACATAGCTTTCCCAGTTTTCAAATCTTTTGGTTGTCGGATCAAAATCAAAGTCATCGTCGCGAGTCCATTTAGCCGAATGCAAATCGACAAAGGGTGGGTCCAATTCACTGAGAAATTCCTTTCGAATATAGAGAAAGCCGGTACCGCGTGGACCACGTAAGAATTTTCGTCCGGTACCTGTCAGGACATCGCACTGGATTGCTTCCACATCCAGAACAATTTGTCCGGCAGACTGGCAAGCATCAATCATATAAATTAGATTGTGTTCTTTTGCCACTCGGCCTATCTCAGCTGCAGGGTTTACCAATCCGCCCTGTGTTGGCACATGTGTTATGGCTATCAGGCGAGTCCTGTCGGTAACCAATTCGCCGATTGCAGAAACATCAATTTGTCCGTGACTATCAGAGGGAATAAGGTCGATGTGCAAGTTGCGGCGCTCGGCTTGTTGAAGCAATGCAAGATAGTTGGATACGTATTCAGACGCGTGAGTCAGAATACGATCTCCGTCTTTTAAAGGCAATCCATAGAAAGCCATGTCCCATGCACGAGTCGCGTTTTCGACATAGGCAATTTCATCGGAAGACGCATTGAGTAGCCTGGCAAACTCATAGTAGAATGCCTGCATATCGTTTTTTGCTTTATATTCTGCTTCATAACCACCGATCGTGGCCTCGAGTTCAAGATGATTGTTGATTGCTTTTTGAACCGGCAGGGGCATCAGGGATGCACCGGCGTTGTTGAAATGAATGAGCGATTTGCAAGCAGGCGTGTCTGCCCGAATCGCTTCAATGTTATTGTCCAGATTTGCACTTAAATCGACAATTGAGTTAGTACTCTTCATGCGTTGTGACCCATTTAATTTAAATTGCCGCCTTCAGACGTGCAAGTGCTTCACCACTGTCAACAGCTGATTTGGCGAGTTTGACAGCAGCTGGCATATCGATGCTTAACCCGCGATGCCACAAAATTAAAGCTGCGGACATAATGGCTGCATCGTAGACCGGGCTTTGCTTTCCAGCCAAAGCATCAGGGCCTGCTTGTGCGCACGTGTCTGCCAATGCCGTAATATCCCATTTCATCCCTGTTATGTCTGATTCAGTCACAGAGTCGGGTATATCCATAGCCTGAAAATCTCGTTGCATGTCTATCTCGGCTAAATCAATATCGACTTCATGCTGCTTGTACTGATCATTGTCCGGTAGATTGCAATTCTGAGCATCGCCGGCTTCTGCTGTGAGTCCAAGCTGTACAGGCCCCCCGTCACCTTCGGTTGGTTTGCCGACTTTCACCGCACGTGCAAGTACCGGATCAGTCGGCGCAAGGGAAGCCGCGAGTAGCACAG
>Ga0114956_1004010_pt1 | contig 11299 bp, 10 predicted proteins | sample MaitaG_FD_87304 | JGI IMG/M metagenome (GOLD analysis project Ga0114956, IMG submission 87304) | Marine algal microbial communities from Maine, USA - Maine_Asex2 metaG | ecosystem: Host-associated > Algae > Red algae > Unclassified | place: Maine, USA | collected 2015-01-05 | reverse complement strand
AGCGGCGAGTTGAGCTGACCTTGACGACGACTGGCGACGTTCCACTCGGTTTCACCGTGGCGAGCCAGTAGCACTCGTTGCATTCACACCACTGTTGCATCTGCGCCCCACCACGTGTTACGGGTTTCGCCTGAAATTGCGCGGCGAAGTACGTTTCGGTGATGGATCAAATTTGTGATGACCTCGCAGCCGAGCACGCGGCACTCGACGCCATCGTGGCCGATATCGACGAAGCGACGTGGAGCACCGACACGCCCGCCGACGGCTGGGACGTCAAAGACACCATCGTGCACCTCATCCAAGCCGACATGGCCGCAAGCCTGGCGGTGTCAGCACCCGAAGACTTTGTGACCGCCAAGAAGGAAATGATGAGCGGTGGTGGCAGTCTCGACTACTTCGCGACCACCGACGGCAAGACCGGCGCCGACGTGCTCGAGTTGTGGCGAGCCGAGCGCACCAAGATGCTCGACGCGTTTCGCAGCCGCGCCCCCAAAGACCGCATTCCTTGGTTTGGCCCCGATATGAGCACCCTGAGTTTTGCGACCGCCCGGCTGATGGAGACGTGGTCGCACGGCCAAGACATCGCCGACACGGTCGGTGTTGCGTGGCCATCAACCGATCGTCTCAAGCATGTCTGCCACATTGGGGTAACAACCCGCCGCTGGAGCTACATGGTCCGCGGCATGGACTTCCCTGGCGGCGACGTGCGCGTCGAACTCACCGCACCATCGGGCGAGCTATGGACATGGGGTCCCGAAGACGCCGCCGATCGCATCACTGGACCGGCCGAAGACTTTTGTCTTGTCGCGACCCAGCGCCGGCAACCATCGAGCACGTCACTCGTGACCGAGGGGCCTTTGGCGACCGAATGGCTGAGTATCGCTCAGGCTTTCGCCGGCGAAGCAACGCTGCCAGACGGTCGCTGAGCGAGATCAATAGTCGCCTCTGCAACGACGGGTTCGTCGACCCAGTCGTCGCGCCCGTCAAATCCGAATCGGTACAAGACTGCAGCCCGCACCGGCGCGACCTTGATGAACACGTGGCCATCTGACTCGGGGCCGTTTGGTTCGAACTCGGCCAGGTCATAGCCCATGTGATCCCACAACTCGGCTCGACCAGCGGTGGTGTCGATAACGGTGGCGAGACCGTCGATGATCAGGCTGTCGTTGTTCGACTCAGGCCCGACCTGCCAATGCAGATGCGCACGCGGATCGCGCCGCACGTTCGCGACCTTGACCGACGGGTTCATGACAAAGGCGCAGACGTGATCGTCGATCCAGGCAATGCCGACCGGCGCACTGTGCGGCCGGCCATCGGCGCGGCTGGTTGCGATATAGGCGATACGACCAATGCGATCGCTATGGGCAATGACGCCGGCCAGTTCCATTGCCGTCTAGGACTTGCGCACGTCGGCGAACGCGACGCCCTTGTCGACCTCGGGTTCTTTGGGAAGACCGAGGATGCGTTCGCCAATGATGTTGCGTTGAATCTGGTCAGTGCCGCCGCCGATCGACGTGAAGAACGCATTGAGCATGGCGTAGGTCGCATCGGCCGACTCGGGATAGTCATCGCCGGCAAGGGTTGCCTCTGTGCCGAGGATCTGACCCTGCAAACTTCCAGCGAAATGTAGTATCCGCGACATTGCGAGCTTGCCGAGCGAGACGACGGGTGACGATGTGCCTTGGGCAAGTTCGGCCTTGGCGCGGCGATTGTTCCAACCATTGACCGTTCGCCACGAGTGCAGCCGCATGAGGTCTTGGCGAATCACGTGGTCGGTCGCCACACCGCGCTTAACCGCGAGCTCGACAAGTGACAGGTCAGGAATTGGGGCTGACGCCTCGCTGGTCTCATCGCGCACCGAATCGGCAGCCTGGGTTGAGCGGCGACGCTGGTCGGTGCCCATGGCAGATCGTTCATAGGCCAGCGCGCTCGTCAACACGTGCCAACCAGCGTTGTAGTCGCCGAGCATGTTGGCGTCGGCCACCCGAGCATCGGTCATGAACACTTCGTTGAAACGAGAGTCGCCGGTCGCTTGACGCAACGGACGCACTTCGACACCGGGCTGGTCCATTGGCATGAAGAAGAACGTCATGCCGCGGTGCTTGGGCTGCGATGTGTCGGTGCGACTGATCAGAAAGGCGTAGTCGGCCTGTCGCCCAGCCGAGGTCCAGACCTTCTGGCCGTTGATCACCCATTCATCGCCGTCTCGCTCGGCTCGCGTTTGCACCGAAGCAAGGTCGCTACCCGCGCCGGGCTCGCTGTAGAGCAAACACATGTCGACTTCACCGAGAAGCAGCCCGCGCAACACCTGCTGCTTGAGTTCGGGCCGAGCCCATGAAATCACGGTGGCGGCCCACAGGTTGGTGACGTCTTGACCCCAACCAAAAACATCGGCATCTCGAAAGACCTGATCGGTGGCTCGAGCCACCTCGGGGGCCAGCCCTCGGCCGAACTCGCCTTGGGGCCAGCTCGGCGCCGCCCAACCTGAGTCGACGAGTCGCGCATGCCATTCTTTGCGGTCAGAGTCAGGCTCATACGGGTTCGCCGCGAGCCACTCGCGGGCTTCAGCTACTGCGACGGCTTCGGTGCTCATACCCCGATGCTGCCATGTTGGTCACCTGACTCGCCAACTTGGTCAGTCGTGCGTCATGTCGAGCGGCGGCCGCACGAGTGATGTGCCGCCGCTTGTGGCGAACGGTCCGTATTGGTCGCGCAAGGTCGATGACGCAATCGCAATGCCATTAGCCTGCACCTGCTCGGTGACCTCGATGCCGACCCATGCACCCTCGGGATAGCGGGCCAGCATCATCGTGTAGTCGGCGTTGATGTAGTGCAGCCCATCGGTGCCAGCGTTAGCCAGCGGGCACGCGATGTCTCCTGAAACTGCAGCGCGAGCCAGCGGACTCATCGCTTCGCCGTCGACCAGGGCAACCGTGTCGTTGGTCCAAATTCGCGATTGCTCGCCAGATCCCATGCCACCCGCAACCGTGCGGAACAGCCAGCCATCGACTTCGTTTGCGCCGGTGAGATCGTCTTGAGACTCGATGGTCTCAGGATCGGGCCAAGCCCCGTGATCGGGCTGCCAGATCTTGCCGGGTGGCTGATCAGCGGTGACGAGGAAGACCGCTGTCACGCGACCTACATCGTGGCCACCGCACGAGATCAGTGCGTCGGCGACTCGGACCTTTCGACCTTGTCGGACCGGCGACGTCGCGATCGTGACCGTGTCTATTGCCGCTGGACGAAACAGGTCGACGGTCAGTCGGCTAGCCCGCCACCCAACGCCGCCGAACTCGCTCTCAAGCTCGCGAGCCGCGAGCCCACCAAGCAGCCGGCCGTGCATCATGTCTTCGGCCCATGGCCCGTGGGCGCGTGGCTCGGGCGCGAAGCCATCGTTCGTTAGGGCGAAGTACGCGTCGGTCATGAGTGTCGAGGCTAGGTCGCTGAGGCCGGCGGCGACTATTGCATCAGGTCGCGCACCAACGACGACGTGTCCGACAGTCGATGCGCCAACCGCCGCATCAAAAAGTCCTGCACCTCGAGCGCCGCGGCGGGGTCAGTCCGCAACAAGTGGTCGAATCGTTCACGCGAAAACACTCGCACCCTGGCCGGCCCATCGGCCACGACCTGTGCCGATCGGGGTGCGCCCGTGCAGAACGACATCTCGCCAATGATCGACCCCTCAGAGATCTGACGCAGCCGCGCGGGTCTGCCGTCGTCGAGTTGCGTGACTGCATTCAGGCGACCGGAATCGACAATGTAGAGCTCACGGCGGGTCGACCCCGCAGCAATCAACTCTTCACCCGACGCCAGTTCGATGCTCTCAAGATGATCGAACCCATCGAACGCCGCCGGATGGTCATCATCGGGCGGTGCATCGGGAAGCTCGCGTTGTGACTCTCTCAGCTCGGCGGCATTGATCAGCCGCTGCTCGGCCCAAGCCACAGCGTGGTCATAATCAGGATGCGCCGTGCTCAGATCGACGCCAGCATTTGACAGCTCGTCGGCAACTGCTGGCGTGAGCGCGCTCCAGATACAGGTCGTGCCCTGCGCTTCGAGGCTGGCAGCCAGTGCCCCGATCCCGCTCGCAGCGGTGAAGTCGATCCCCGTGACGCGCCCGAAGTGAAACAGCAAGTAGCGCGGCGGTTGTTGGCCCTCACCCGAGTGCCCGGCTATCGAGCGACGTAGGCGGGTGATCGACCCAAAGAAAAGATACCCCTGCACGTGCACGGCAATGAGCTGATCTCGAGCTGCTTCGAGCATGCGACGCTGATGTGCTGGGCGATCGACGTTGCTTCGCCCGGCTGCTGCAACAAGGTGGCGGATCGGGTCGACCCGGCTATAGCGGAACACGAAGAACAACGTCGCTATCAGCAAGCCCACGCCGACGCCCGTCAGGATTCCGGCTGTGGCGATGATGAACAGAATCAACGCACTGACAGACCGATCCGTTTTGTTCATGCGTCGCAGGGATCCCTGGAGCCATGTGTAGAGCACCGTCAGCCCAATCCCGACCAACACCCCGCCGGCTGCGGCTCGAGGCATAAGTGCAATGACGTCATAGCCGAAGAGAAACAACGCGAACCCGACCGCTGCGATTGTTAAAGCGGTCGCTTTGCCCCGCACTCCCAACTTCGCGGCAAGGGTCGTGTCGCCGATGAGGTGGTACGAGATGAGGCCGCCGCCGAACGCAATCGGCAGGTTCGAAACCCCAGCGATGCGCATTTCATGATCGACGTCAATCTCAGACTCGAGCACCTCTTCGAGACCGCCCAAGTTCAGCATCAACCCCAAGATCGAAACGATGACCAGAATGAGAATGCCGCCACCGTTGCTCGCAAGAGCCCCCCAGTCGGCGTCTAGGAAATCGGTTGGCCCCACGGGTTTCCACCCCGCCCCCTCGGGGAACGGCCCAACCAGCCAGCCATCGCGTTCGAGAACCTCGAGTGTCGTGACCGACCGAGCAATGAGATGAAAGCCAATGGCCGTCGCAAGAATGGCAGCGCTGATCATGACTCCGGAGATCTTGCGGGCAACGCAAAACAACATGAACAGCCCCAGCGCGAGACCGACGACCAAGAACTGGCCGTCTTCCCAAGAGAACAGGTCGAAAAAGTCGCCCAGCTCAATTGGCTGTCCGTGCATCACTTCGAGACCCCCGCGGAACAACAGCCAACCGGTTCCCGCCATGAACCCGCTTACGACGGGATACGGCAAGAATCGCACGATCGATCCCAAGCCGTAACGTCCCATCAGCCACATCGCGACACCGGTGAATACCGCGCCGAGCGCCAACATCACTAGCACGGTTGAGACTGATTGCTCGGGGGCGACCTCAAGAGCCAGTGAGGCTGCAACTGCGGCAGCGACGATTGCGGCAGTGTCTTGTGATCCACTGATTACGGAACGAACACGACTTTGGGTGCCGACGATCAACAGCGAAATCGACGTACCGAGAATGAAGCCAGCGGCACCGCGACCCGCTCCAGCAGAAAGCGGTCCGACGAATACCAACGTGGCGAGGGAAACAGCAACGCCGATCTGCAGCGTGCCAATGGCGGCAGCCGCCAACGCGTTAGCGATCAGTTCTCCTGTATCTGCTCGCTTACTCTGCTGCCCGCGCAACGAATCCTCCCGGTGTGCGTGAGGACACTACCCGTCTCGAGTGCCATACGTCGGGGTCACCGTCTCTAGAACGATGGGGGTCGTTCGCTATTGCCGGCTGGCACCCTTTCGATGGTGACCCTTGACAGCCCGATCGCTGGCCCAGTCTCGAGCTAGATCTGGTAGCGATAGACGTTCGTCTCGCGCTAGATCTGGTAGCGATAGACGTTCGTCTCGCGCTTGGCGAACCCGAGGCGTTGGTACAGCCGGTTGGCAGCCTCTCGGCTCGGTCGACTCGTGAGATCAACGGTGGTCGCACCCGCTTGCTCGGCGCGTTGCATCGCCACGGTGTTGAGCTTGGCCCCGACGCCTCGACCCCGGGCGGCCTCGTCGACGACAACGTCTTCGATCCAGGCGCGCAAGCCAGTAGGGATGCGAAACATCGCCAGACACATCGAACCAACAATGCGGTTTTCGAGCTGGGGATCGCGTGCGATGAGCAGGACCGAATCAGGTGCATCGACGATCTTCTGCAGCATTTCAGCATCAGGAGGCGGATTCGACCGGGAAAGTTGTGGAATCAATAGCGCGAACGCGGCTACCAACTCCTCATCAACAACACGAGCCTCTTCAATCTGAACCTCGTCATGGGCACTGTCATTTGACACCCTCGGAGCTTAGGTTGCAGACGCGGGCGCCGCGGATAGCGTGCCCCTTGTGGGTGAGGAACCGGGCGGGCCAAGCTATCTCGACTGGTACCAACGCCGGTCCGCGCAAGATCCAGTTCTCGTTCTTGCGTTCGCCGGGTGGAACGATGCTGGCAACGCTGCCTCGTCGGCAGCCGAGTTCCTCGAGAACGCCTGGAGCGCAGCTCCTTTCGCCACGATTGATGCCGAAGAGTTCTTTGACTTCACCACGATTCGCCCGTCAATCGAACTAACCCCGTCGGGCAGTCGCCGAATCTCGTGGCCAAACACGACCTTCTCGATCGCCGAAGGTGCCCTCGAAGGGCGAGACCTCATCATCTGTCGCGGCGTCGAACCACAACTCAAGTGGCGCACCTTCAGTGAGACGGTCCTGCACATCATCGACGAGATGAACGTTTCGATGGTCGTGACATTTGGCGCCTTGCTGGCCGACGTACCTCATACCCGGCCAACCGTGATCTACAGCTCATCAGCGGGCGGTCTCGAAGAACTCAAAGGCCTCGAACCATCGACCTACGAAGGCCCGACCGGAATTGTCGGCGTGTTGCATTCTGCGTGCGCAGTGCAGGGCATCCCGTATGCGTCACTTTGGGCCGCCGTGCCGACCTACGTTCCCGGTGCCGTGTCACCCAAGGCCGCGTTGGCCTTGCTAAAGCGGTTGCGTGATCTGCTGTCGGCCGACTTTGAGACCGACGACCTGCAACGCGAGAGCCTTGAATACGTCCGCCAAGTCGACGCCTACGTCGAAGAAGATCCCGAGACCGTCGAGTTCATCGCGGAACTCGAGCGTCACTACGACGCCAACCACGAGGCATCACCCGAACAGCTCGTCGCCGAAGTTGAGCAGTTCCTACGTCAACGCGACTCCTAGCTCTGTATCACCGAGCGAACTGGGCTTCGATCCACTCGATGATCCCGGCGACTGCGGTTGGGCCCTCGGGTTCGTTGAAGATCTCGTGACGCACGCCCGCCACTACTTTTCGTGTGACGCCGGGAAGCCCTTCGAGCACTGCTGAGGCATTGGTGGGCACCAGCGTGTCGTCGCCCCCGTGCAGGCACAGGGTGGCGATGTCTAGCTTGGCGATGTCTGCCGCAGTCGCGGTCGCTGTCGTCATGAGTTGTGAGAGAAGCTGGAATGAGCCCCCTGGCTTGATGAGCGGATCGGCGTCGTAGGCCTCGCCCACCGCGGGATCGCGAGACAGCACCGACGTGTCGAAAGGTGGGCTGGCGAAGAACTTTGGCGCGAGCTGGGCCAGCTTGTGCACCATCGTCTGCTGCCACGGCGGAACGCCCGTGGCCAACGCTGGACCGCTCAGCACCAACAGATCGGGAGCTGGCCGTTCGCTGATCGCGTAGGCGGTCGCAACGAGCCCGCCCATCGAGTGGCCGAGCAGCACGATGGGCACACCCGTGACCCGGATTTCGGCCAGCTGATCTTCGACGTCGTCGAGAAACTCGGTAAAGCGCTCGACGTGGCCCCGTGGCCCTTCGGTTTGGCCATGGCCCCGCTGATCGATGGCGACGACGCCGAAACCGGCTTCGGCCATTTGGCCAGCGACCGTCGCATATCGGCCGCTGTGTTCGGCGATGCCGTGAATAATTAGCACGACGGCCTTTGGCACACCGACGGGCGCCCAGTGACGACGCAGCTGTCGATCGCCCTTGCGGTTTCGCCCGTAGTCGATGCGAGCTTGGTGTAGATCGGTCGCCATCAGACTGAGCCTATGGCGATCGCGGGCGTGGCGACATGCGATCGTTGGCCAATGAAGTCGCGCTTTGCCCTGATCTCACCACGCATTGCGGTGATGTTTGGCGCCTTCATCATGCTCGGGCTACCCGAGGGAGTGCTCGGCACGGCATGGCCCTCGATCCAGCTGAGCTTTGACCGCCCCGAGGCTGATCTCGCCCAGCTCATCATCGCCTACACAGTGGGGTATCTCGTCGCGACATCGGTGATTGGTCGAGTGGTAGCCGGAATTGGTACCGACGCGACGATCCGACTCGGGGTTGCCATGACAGCGGTGGGGCTCGGCCTGTACGCGGTCAGCCCCGTGTGGGCACTCACGTTGACTGCCGCGGTGATCCTCGGGGCGGGCGCCGGGGTCGTCGATGCCTCGGTAAACGCGGAGGTGGCGCTTCGCCACGGGCAACGAACGATGAACCTGTTGCATGCGGCCTTCGGTGTCGGCGCGTCACTCGGGCCGTTGTTCATCACCGCGCTGTTGCGCTTCGAAGCGTCGTGGCGGATCGCCTATGTGACCCTGGCCGTCATCGAGGTGCTGATCCTGATTGGCATCACTGCCGATCGCAGCGACGGCGTCGCAGAGCGAAGCGGGAAATCTGCCAACTACGGCGCCCTCGCAAGGCGACCAAAGCTCGTGCTTGTTTCGACGCTTGTCTACTTTGCGTTCTATGTCGGCTCTGAGGTGTCGGTCGGCCACTGGAGCTACAGCATTCTTACCGAAGTCCGAGGCGAGTCAACCACGGTGGCCGGTATCGCAGTCGCCGCGTACTGGGGCGGGTTGACGGTCGGGCGCCTCGCGCTCGGAGCGCTGGGTTCGCGACTCCACCCCATGGCCTTGTTGCGCTGCTCCGGCATCGTCGCGTTGGTTGCCGTGGTCTGGTTCGCCGCCGACGTTTTTGGCTCGTTGGTCGCACTACCGATCTTGGGTTTGGCCTTTGCAGGCACGTTCCCTGCCCTGGTGTTGATGACGTCGAGCTGGCTTCCCGAAGAGCAGGTCACCCGAGCGGTCGGCTGGCAACTGGCAGCCTCGAGCGGTGGCGCAATCATCGCGTCGGCCACCTTGGGCGCAATCGCCGACCGGCAAGGCCTCGACGGCACCGTGACCGGCATCGTCGTGCTGGTAGCCCTGCTGCTCGGGGCCCACCTCTTCACCGAGTTCGCCACCCGCTAACCCCACTTCCCGACGAAATTTTCGACCAAAACCACCTGTGATGTGGTTTTGGTCGCACAAATCGTGCGGTCTTACTCGAGGTTGACGCCGAGTTCAGCGAGTTGATTGATCAGATCGGGGAAGGTCGGCAGGAACGCGTCGACGAAGTCATCGGCGGTCGCGATGCCATATGCGTTCGCGGCCACGTAGCGAGCTAACGCACAATCGACATCGTCTTGATCGCCGAGCAGCTGCAACGCAAACCCGGTCTGGCTATAGACCGACCGATAATAGATGCCCGGCATGGTTTCCCAGAAGGTCATCGGGCGGGTGGCAAGGCCCTCGCCTTCGGCTGGGATCTCATAGGAGAACGGAGCGGTTTGCTCAAAGGTGAACTCGGCGTAGCTAGTAATACCTTCGTCGAGCCACGGTTCGGTGCCCTGGTTGTTGCCGACCAGCGAGTAGAAGAACATGTGGCCGATCTCATGGCTCGTCACCCGACCCTGGGTGTCGGGGCCTTGCATGATGTGGGTCGGGAACTCGATACCGCCACCCAGGTTGGGGGTGATCGAGAAGGTCAGCGACGGCCACGGATACTGACCGAATCGTTGGCTGAACTGCTCGAGACTGGCCACGATCTTGTCGAGGTAGACCTGCGCATCGTCGTCGACGGTCTCGTGCACCCCGACCGTGATGGCAACCGGTTCAGGGGCCATGGCGGTGCCGGTCACGGTGCGGAAGCGGCCGACGGTGAGCGCGAAGTCGCGGCCAGCAGACATGCGCCAGGTGCCCTCGTCGTCGACCTGGCCGCTGGCCAGCACATCGAACCCTTCGGGCACGCTGACGTTGATCTCGTAGTCGGCCGTTGGTGACGAAACCGCTTCGGCAAACAGAGAGGTAGGTGCGTCGGTGGCCCAGCCGACGCCGGGTTCCCAGGGCAGCAGCGGCATGATCGTGCCGAGTCGCATGTAGTCGTCGCGACCCGACAGCCTCGACCTGAGTTCGACCGGCACAACGGCTTCAAAGGTCAGCTCGACCGTGATGGTCTCACCCGCTGCCAGGGTGTCGTCGAGTGGTAGCGAGATCAGTGTCGGCAGCCGCTGGTCGACCGTGACTGCGTCACCCTCGATCGCCGCCGATGTCAGTGTCGACGTCACGCCGGCCAATGCGGTGCGCGGACCGTTGGGCCAGAGCCGAACAACGATTTCGTCGGTGTCGAGGTCAGGGGTGAACGCGATCTCAAGCTGACCGGCGATCGTGCGTGCGGCCGGATCGATAGCGATCGCACCGCGGTAGCGAGGCCGGTTCGGATCGGGAAGCGCCAGCGGCGCAGCATCACACGGCCCGGCGGGCCCGTTGCCGGGCGTTCCTTGCACAAACGCTGGCGGAGCAGTCGGGGTCGGGTCAGGGGTCGCTGTCGGATCTTCAGCAATCGCAGTGGGATCAGGGCTCGACGGGGTCGGGTCAGCGGCCGGAGCGGTTGGCTCTGAGATTGGGCCAGAGGTTGGGGCAGTCGTCTCGACGGGTGGTCTTGTCGGTCCCTGGAGCGCCGTTTCGGCGGTCTCGATCTGTGCAGTTGCACTGCAGGCCATCGCAATAACGACGACCGCGGCAAGCGCAGTGACCGTGTTCAGACGACGTCGCGCGAAGTCGATCGCTCGACCTCGAAGATGCATCAGATCCTGCACTTCATGCTGATCGGGTGGCCGCGAGCCAGAACCCTGTTCCAGCATGAGCAGTGACGCCATCCCAGTCGCCGGGCAATGCCTTCAGTACGTCAGACGGTGGCAAGTGAATCGGCGTCTGGTCGCCGAGCGTGTTGATCCAGAGCACCGTGCCACTCGGGCGAAGGACACGGTCGACTTCGCCGGGGAACAGCAACATGTTGATCATCATCACGGCATCGAACGAGTCATCGCTAAACGGCAGCGTCGAGGCGTCAGCGAGCGTGCGGGGTGCAATGTCAGGCGCATACGACAACATGCCCGGCGACAGATCGGTGCACACCAGATCGGCAACGTATGAGCCAATGGCCCGTGCGCCCGCCCCAGTGCCCGAGCCGAGCTCGAGCCAGCTTCGGTCGAGCGGCAAGTT
>Ga0114956_1004009_pt1 | contig 11300 bp, 8 predicted proteins | sample MaitaG_FD_87304 | JGI IMG/M metagenome (GOLD analysis project Ga0114956, IMG submission 87304) | Marine algal microbial communities from Maine, USA - Maine_Asex2 metaG | ecosystem: Host-associated > Algae > Red algae > Unclassified | place: Maine, USA | collected 2015-01-05 | reverse complement strand
GCTGCACATTTTGACAGTTTTTGCTTTTTTAAATTACTTACCAATTTCGAAGCACTTGCATATTATGTTGGCTTTTCCGAATACTTATTTTGCGAAATTACAGCCAAAAGGGGAGATGGAAAATATGCCTGAAATCATGGATGAAGTGAAATCCATGATGGGCTTGATCGAAGCTGATCCAGACGCAGCGATGGATGAACTGCCAGAATTTGGATCGAACGATGTAATGAGTTTGGATTGGAAAAATGTATTAGGTGCATATACTTGTACCGAGTGTGGAAGATGTACTTCTGTTTGTCCAGCGAATATTACAGGCAAAAAATTATCTCCTCGAAAAGTGATGATGGACGTGCGAGATCGTGCTACGGAGATTGGACAAAAATTAGACAGCGGCGATATGCAATGGGTCAAAGAAGAACTTCGAGCGGAAGCAACGACCTTGACTAAAGAAAATTTTGATGATGGGAAATCACTTTTTGATTATATTACGAAGGAGGAACTCCATGCTTGTACGACATGCAATGCTTGCGTAGAAGCTTGTCCAGTTTTGATTGATCCATTGGATATTATTATGAAAATGCGTCGCTATGAAATTTTAACTTTGTCGGCTGGCCCGAAAGATTGGACGCCGATGTTTACGAGTATGGAAAATTCAGGATCGGTTTGGCAGTTGCCAGATGCGAGGGATAAGTGGGCGGAGGAAGCGAAGGCAAAAGCGCAAGACTAGGCTTTTTTAATGGTTAACTGTTAACGGTGAATGGTTAACTTGACGAGAGTTATTTGTTGTCTTTTTTTATAAAAAAAAATCACCGAATTATTTTTATTAAAAAAATATGTGATTAACCGTTAACCGTTAATCATTAACAGTTAAAATATGAAAATACCAACAATGGCAGAGATGGCTGCCGCAGAAAAAACACCAGAAGTTTTATTTTGGGTAGGCTGTGCAGGAAGCTTTGATTCGAGAGCGCAAAAGGTCTCCGTTGCTTTTACAAAAATATTAAATGAAGCAGGCGTGGAGTTTGCGATTTTGGGAAAAGAGGAAAGTTGTACCGGTGATCCAGCACGACGAGCAGGAAATGAATTTGTTTTTCAGATGGTTGCTTTGCAAAATATCGAAACCTTGAATTTGTACAAGGTGAAAAAAATTGTAGCCACTTGTCCGCATTGTTTTAATGTGTTGAAAAATGAATATCCAGCCTTGGGTGGAAATTATGAAGTGATGCATCATACGCAATTTTTGCAATCATTGATTAATGAAGGTCGCATCAAGTTGAAAGACGGAGGAATGTTTGATGGTAAAAAAATTACCTATCATGACTCCTGTTATTTGGGAAGAGCGAATGGTGTTTATGAAGCACCTCGATCTGTTTTGCAAAGCTTGGATAATGAATTGGTGGAGATGCAACGAACTAAAACCAATGGTCTTTGTTGTGGAGCAGGTGGTGCGCAAATGTTTAAAGAAGATGAACCTGGAAAGAAAAGAATCAATATGGAACGAACCGAGGAAGCCTTGGAAACAGGCGCTGAAATCATTGCGGTGAATTGTCCATTTTGTTTGACGATGATGACCGATGGCGTGACTGCAAAGGAGAAGCAAGAGTCGGTAATGGTATATGATTTGGCGGAATTGATTTTGGGGAAAATGTAAATTTGTTAGGAGTAAGGAATCAGGTGCTTCTTGTCTTTCCCACTATATATAAAAATGTGTATTCAAAATTATGGTGAGAACAAGAAGCACCTGATTTCTGACCGAGCGCGCAGCGACCAGCTTGACTCCTGACTCCTAATTTAATTTAAAAATGGCTCGATGTCAATTTGGTAAATGAATTGGGGCAAATTTCCACTTTCAGATTCATGGGAAAAATAGAGGGTTTTATTTTCCCAAAAAAAATAGCTTCGAACTGAGCATTAAAAGTAAGGTCTAATTTTTTTGATTTCCCATCAAATATTTTCCCATCAGAAAATTCATGAAGCAGCCAAATAAATGGTTCAAATTCTCCATCATTTTGATGATAACCTAACAATGCAATTACATTTTTATCTCCGCTAATTGCTGCGCCTGTAATCAATCCATCCAACTCAAGTTCTTGCACCAAATTAGCGGTATAATTTCCTGCATTTTTTGGAAGCGAATACCACTTGGTTTTTAAATCCAAACGATTTTTGGAAAAAAGTAATAACTCATTTTCAAAGTTAATAACTGTTTCACAATCAAAATTATGAGCTATGCTTGGTAAAAAATCTACTTGATCGGGATACTCAAATTCGATGATTTCAGCAGCGACAGAATCAAGTGTTTCCAATTCGTTTCTCGAAACTCACTCACAGAGGTCGCAGAGCTTAGGGAACTAATGCATCAATTTTATAGATTGGATGCTGTCTTCAGTTTGTAAGGATATAATATAAATTCCTCTATCTAAGTTACTGATTTTCAGTTCGGTAGATTGAGTTCCAGCATTTTTGATTTCTTTGGGAAAGGATTGAATTAATCTTCCTAAACTATCATAAAGATGAATTTCTACTGTTGAAATTTTTTCCAAAGTAAATTCTAATTCAATATTGTTTTGAAATGGATTTGGCGAAGCCAACAAATTTAAGCCTTCATATTCCGCTTCAAAATAAGCGGTTATTTCATCATTTTTCTCAAAATTATAACTAATTATTTCGTTTGAATTTTGATCCGAAATAGTATGAATAGATTCCCAATGCTTAAATGTAAAACCATTGTTAGGAGCGATTGTCAAGGTCACGGGAACACCATTGTAATAATGTCCTTTCCATGGTAAATCTTCAGGTGTAATCGTATTGATTTTTACCAACCCAGCACCTGCAGGATAAGTATTAATTTGCAGCTCCACCTCATTTTCTAGTTCAAAATATTGACGAATAAATTCTCGCTGATAATCAGGACGTTCTTCGATAAATTCAAACAAACCTGGAATCCTTTCTTCCTGCCAAACATCATATCCAGGCCAAGTCCATTTACCAAAATGTCGCTTCATTTCTTCATCAATTTCGGCAATCGTATTTTCTGTTTCTTTCGCAAAATTCTCTGGCGTAAAAATAGTATTCATCAAATCTGCATACCGATTGATAAAGTAGTTGCGATAATTTTTATTCTCAAAATAGGCTTTAATTATTTTAATAAATTTGTTACTATCAGCATTCTCTAGTCGCCAATTAAAGTTATCATAATGTGCGACCGTCCAACCATATCTTCCCATTCCAACATCCATGTCGAAAAGAATATATCGCCATTTGCCACCTTCTTTTTTGGGTTGCCAAAATTTGATATTATTGTTGGGGAAGTCAGTATTGTTAACATAAGTTTGGACAATAAAATAATCTGCTAAATTGTAGAGATCAAAATATTTTTCAGCGATTTCAAAATTAGATTGGGTGCTTAAATCATTGTTGATTAAAAAATCATAGTTCTCCAAATACTCCTCTTTTGAGCCTTCGATAATCACCAAATCTTCTTCCAGTAAATCAATGCTGTCTTTTTCCATTCCATAATTTTCCTTGAGATAATACTGATCTATTTTTTCTCTCAAGTTCATTACGCCCCAATAAATCCCATTGACATAAAGTACGATTGGTTGATGAGCTACTACATCCAAATCCAAATTTTCATTAATAAAATATCGATGCAAGTAAGCATCTCGAAAATGTGTATAATTAAAATCTCCACTTGCATTCCGCACCACCAATCTTCTGAAATTATTGATGGTTTTATGTTCGAAAAAAGAATAATTCATCCCTGCTGATTCAAAGTTTTTATCAGTCAAAAGTCGCAACGCTTTTGCAGGTTTACTTCGAGCAGATTTCCCTCCGTGGATTTTTGTGACGACATTAAATTTGGCTACTAAATTTTGGTTTTTAAAATATTCTAAATGCACAGGAATTTCTATGTCCTTCCAAAAGTTAGCCCCAAAATGAGGATAAGTTGGATCACCATTTGGTCCTAAAACGAAAATCCCATTTTCCCATTCCCAAAAGTTATCTGGCTCACTTGTCAAGCTTAAAATCGGTAACGTGTGCATCGTGTTACAAAAAAAAGTTTGGGTACTCGCCAAGGAAGGGTAGAAGTCATTGGCAAAAGTTATTGCTCGAATACAGGTGGTCGTATCTATTTGAAAAGGAGCTGAATACAATTCCGAATTTTCGTCAGGAATACTTCCATCTCGTGTAAATCTAATCGTACAATTTGGTTCGTCACAAGTCAATTCTATGGTTGTACTATTTTCGTAAAAGTATTGTTGAGTGATAAATTCAGGTGACTTGGCAAATTGATAATTGGAATTATTATCATTAGAAAATTCAGGAGTTGGATTTTCAAAAAAATAAAAATCGCCACTTCCATTGGGTAATTTCCCATAGGAATGATCCTCGGTGATTTGTGGGATTTCGACTCGATCAATCTCGATTCCAGCTGCGTTAGAAAGAATTAAAGTCTCTCCTGAGTTAGACAATTTAAAATTGGTGTGACAATAAGTTTGAGTTAAATCATTGTCAGAAGCGAAAACTAAAAGGTAAGATTGTGCAGGAATTATTTTGTTGGGAAAAACCCATTTTTGAGGATTATCTTCTTGATCAGACAAAAAATATCCTTCAAGATTTATATTCGTAAATGTATTGTTATATAATTCTATCCAGTCAGATGTTTCTTCAAATTCATCTTCAATGATGGAATTGTTTTTTGAGCATACTTCATTAATGACTAATTGTGCATTAGTTGAAAAGGCTAAAAAAATGAAAAGGAAATTGAGTAATATTTTACCAAAAAATTTCATGCTATGATTTTTTTGTTTGGAAACAAGATAGTTGTTTTGGAAATAGAAAAATGTTGGCTAGAAAACAAGTATCGTATTAGTGGATAATTGGAGGATTATTATCGACTGGCTCGAAGCCAGTTGATGATACGATAATCTAAGTTGCACCTACAAAACAAAAAATCAATCATCTTTGCTAAATCCTTGTAAATTCTGCTGAACAAAATCCTTAGGGAATGTTTCCATTCCAGGGAAACCTAATTTAATCGTTCCGCTATCTTCAGGCACATAACTAGTTCCAAAAATATAATCCCAAACGCTTAATGAGATTCCAAAATTTACCCCTTGTCGGCGATCCTCTGGCAAGTCGTAAGAGTGATGCCAAAGGTGCATAACTGGGTTATTAAAAATATATTTCAGCGGCCCGTAAGTCAATTTTATATTTGCATGATTCAAGTGTCCGATTGCGATAGAAAGGTAATAAACGATGAATGCACTTGCAGGTTCAAAGCCAAAAAATAACATGACCACGATATATTTCATTGGGGTGTAAAACACATTTTCCATCCAATGATATCGAAGATGTGCGGCAAATCCCATCTCTTCCACGGAGTGATGAACTTTGTGAAAACGCCACAAGAATTCATATTTATGCAACTGCACATGAGTGAACCATTGAATGAAATCTGTCACCACAAAAAAGACTAATAATTGAATCCATAGCGCATATCCACTCATATTGAAAATGGCAAAATCCTTAAATTCACCGCCCAAAATATCTAAGAAAAATTGGGATGTCAAATTTGAGAAAGCGATAAAAATGATCAATTTGAAAATGTAAAAATTGAAAAACATATAAAAGGTGTCTAACCAAAAATCCTTGCGAAATACTGACTGATTTTTTCTCCATGGAAAAAGTACTTCCAATACCCAAACAAAAAGCGACAAAGCAATCAACCAATAAAAATAATTGACATACCATGGTGAAACTTGGAAAGTGATTTCATTCCACATGTAATTGCCAAAATTTTTGTAAGATTGAACGAATAAGTCTAGGTAACTCATGTTTTATTTTTTTGTAAAAGTAGTTGATTTCTTGGAGATGGAAAGTGATGAATGTTACATTGGTTTTGAACAAAATGGTTCTTAGACAAATCCCGTGATAGTACCTAAAAGGCTAAAGTATTTTGCCCACTTAGGGGCTATCACAATTCTTGTCAAATAACCAACAAAATGAAATAGAAAAAGTTGATCTAGATTTTCATCAAAGAGCCTTACAAATTAATTTTTGCAAGGCTCTTTTGTGTGGGAAAGATGGATTAGGATAACAGTCTTAGCTTACTGCGAACTCATAATATAATAAAGTGCTTTTCGGAATCTCAATTTTCCATCCTCATTTAAAATATCTTTCAATGGCCCAATTGAAATCACTTTACTTGCCAAAGTATTAGTCGATTTATCAAAATACCAATGTTGCAAAATTCGAAAATATTCGAAGTCTTTATAATTGGTTTTTTTATTTTTTACAATACTTATTTTTTCCTCATAAGTTTCACTATCGTAGGTCGTAATCGTATCTGAAGTTGATGCTAAAATTTTTTCAATATCATCTTTATCAATCTGGTCCGCACAGTAAGGATACCAACTATCATTTTCAACTACTCGTCCTTTTCCTTTTTTGGGATCTTTGAAAGTTAGATTTTTTAGTGCTTTTTTAGAACGACCTTTTTTCTTTTTTACGTCTTTAAATGATAAAGTGGAAAGGGTCTCTTTTGCCCAAATAACTGATTGGTCGTTATAGCTATATGTCTTTTTTGCATCTTGTTTCATTTCTATCCAAAACAATGTTTTTTGAGAAAAAGAACTATCTTCTCTTTCCTTTTGTAAAACGGGTGCAATGGCCTGAACCATTGATTCTAAACTTTCTTTTTCCTTATCATAGTACCACCATTGTTTTATTTTAAATGCTTTGATTTGATATTTCGGATCAGTTTTAATGATTACTTTTTGGTTTTGATTGGTGACTGGATCAACAGAAATTATCGTATCAGTAGAAGATTTTCCAAAGGTGTTTTGAATTTGAGCAGCAGTCATTGGATCACCATCTAGCGAATAAACTTTTCGTCGATTTTCCAAAACTTCATTGATGATAAAATTAGTAAAATAGGTTTCGTTTCCAACCTCGCAAGTTGCGTATGGATCAATTTTTATGGTTCGAGTTTCCATCTGCATTTCATCAGCAGGCTCAAAATTAAGTCGATCAAAGTCTTCTAAATAATAGGTGAATTCGGTTTCGCCAACCCAACTAATTGCCTTGTTTTTATGGTAAAAAGGTTTTTGGGAATATATTGTTATAAAACTGAAAATGAGAAGGAAGGATAAAAAGAATTTTTTCATAAATTTTTATTTAAGTAACTCCGAAGCTCCTGCTTCGGAATTACTTTTTTAGTATTATTGACTCAAAAGGATCTAATTCAAATTGTTGTTTTTTGACCAAGAAAGAAGTTTTTTTATTGCTCAAATTACAAGCTGCCACGAATCGTTTTTCTCCTTGATTAAAAGTAATCAGATATTTATCATTGGTCAAATTTTGTACCTCTTTTACTTCGCTATTTTGGAGTTGATAAATTAACTCAAATTCGCTCCATTGTTCAGGAGAATAATCATCTACAAAATCAGAAGTAAAAAGTAAATTTCCACATAAAGCATTGATTGTCAGTAAAGTATATTGTTGGTTTGGCGTTAATTTGTTGTTTTCTTTTCTCAAAATAAAAACATCAGGATCATTGTAAAAAACCCGATTATTCAGTTGCCAACGACCCAAAGTAGAGCACAAAGAAAGCAAGGTAGAAACTCGTTCTCGATTGCCATGGAAGCGCTGTAATTTGTCTTCCCATTGCAAATGTACATCTGCTCCGATGCGGCAAAAATCTACTTTCCCAAAAGCACTTCCCAAAGGAACGCCACAGCCTAAAATCATTTTGTCGCCAGCTTGGATTTTCAAAAATTCCATAGCATCGTGCATGATTTGTCCCCGCGTTTTATTTTTTGTGGGAAAAATACAAACGGCATAAAGAAAGTCAAATTTGAGAAAATCAAAACCCCATTTTTCAGTAAAAATTCCGATTACTTGGATCAAATAATCTTGGACTTCTTTTTGGTAAAAATCTAACACATAAAAATTTCCGCCCCATAATTTGATCTTGCCAGCGACGAATGGTTTTCCATTTTTATCTTTAATTAACCAATGGTTTTTTTGTTTAAAAATTTCAGATTTCGCATCACAAATAAATGGAGCCAACCAAATTCCAGCTTTGTAATTAGCTTGTTTTATTTTTTGAGCGACTTGCGCCATTCCGTTTGGAAAAGACGATTTGATGCTTAACCAATCTCCGACTTGGGTTTGATAACCATCATCAATTTGAATGTAATCAAGTGGCGTTTTTTTCTCCGAAAATGCGTTTAGATTTTTTAAAATAATCTCTTCTGAAATGTCGGTGTAGTGATTATACCAACTCGTCCAACCCGTGCTTGGCTGTGCTCGCAAGGCAGGCAAATCCATTTCATTTTTCCATTGATCAAAAACAGATTGCTCTTTTCCTTTACCAACCATTAAATCTAAAATAGGGAAGGAGTGACTCAATTCTAAACCGCTACAATCTTTTTCCACGATGAGTTGATGCGCCTCCATATCATGTATAAAATAAGTAAAGGCTGCATTTTCTTTGAGTGAACCTAGAAATGTGAAATTATTACTTTGTTTAATATAAGTGTAAGTCCATGAGTGGAATTTATTTTTACCTCTTGGAATTTCTTTGATGTGTTCGTCGCCAAAATATTGACGACTTTTTGCCCAAAATTTAAGTGATGGAATTTTTTCTCCCAATTGATATTCCCTACTTTCAGACCAAGACTGATAGCCATTGCAAAAGATCCGAGGATCTTCACTCGACACGTAAGCGTGATTAAAAACCAACGATAATTTTTTGATTTGAATGGTTTGCTTAGGATGGATAGCGAGGTGGTAAGTTTGATAATTCCCTTTGTCGACTTGCTTGAAATCGATATATAACTCATCGAAAAAAGTCATTTTGTTAAAAGGGAATTCTACCGTTTGGTCGTCGTATTGAAGGATGGCTTTTGCGAATTGCATGTCGTTTAGTTGATCGGTTAAATAGGTAATCGGTTAATTAGGATATTAGTAGATCGGCGACCTGATTACCTATTTAACCGATTACCTATTTACTAATCAATCTACTACATTTAAACTAGCTGCAATTTTATCATATTTTTTCAAACGTAATAACTCTTTGGCAATAAATTTATTCCATTTGATTTGAGTTTCTTTCTTTTGAGAGTGGTGCGTTTCGTGGTCGTAGCGTTCTTGTTCTTTGGTGTACTCTTCAAAATTTTTATTGAACATTCTTCCTACCTCATCGCTGAAAGAATTATAATCGTAGGATTTTTTAGCTTCCAGTTTTTTAATTAATTTTCTTCGGTAGATTTCACAAATATCAAAATGCTTTCTTTCGTGCGCTAATAAATGAGTTGTTTTCTCTCCAGGTTTTACCCAACTTTTATTTTTTTCAAAATAACCAAAAACACCCATATCGACTTTTCCATCTCTTTGACCAATCACTTCTAGCGAAATCCCTAGCATGGTGTATGCATCTAGCGAACTCGTTCTATTTGCTCGACCATTGAAATCTTTCCATTCAATTTGATTATTTTCTTCCCAAGCAATTCGGTCTGAATTGATAGCTTCTGCCGGTAAATTATCTGAGGAAGAAAAAAGAAAAAGTGAAATGGTAATAAAATATTTGAAATATAGCATATTTGGTAGACTTAATTCTGAACCTGCCTTTGCCGGCAGGCAGGTGAAAAATTTTGAATGTTGAATTTGACGAAAAATCTGTATTTATTTTGAAAACAAAGATAATCAGTTGATTTGGTAATCGGGCAATGGTAGCTTTGTTGTTCTAACCCGGGGATAAAAATCCCCTCCTCTCTTTTTTCAGTTTGATAACTTTGCGATTTTAAAAAGAGAATAGGGGATTTTTATCCCCGGACTTTGTTTTTACCTGATTTTCCATTTTCCTAATTAACTAAAAACTATTCTCTTAAAAAAACCAACTCTTCCTTTTCCGAAAATTTAGCAATCACAGAAGGTTGACTTAATTTCTTTTCCCCTTGCTTCCATTTTACTACATAATCCACACCAGTAATTACATCAGAACTAATTCCTCCAAAATTGGCAGGAAATGGTTTGTCGCTAATATTAGCAGAAGAGGCAATTAATGGTTTTCCAAATTGTCCAATCAACTCTTTGCAAAAAGAATCTTGTACTACCCGAATCGCCACGCTTCCACTTTTATCCTGAGAAATAGGAGGGAGGTTTTTAGCTCGATCATAAATCATGGTGAGTGGTTTCACATGGTGCATCAATAAAGTTTCTATTCTTGGGTGAACATGTTCGACATAATTTTTGAGCATATCGATGGAGTTGACCAGAAGGACAAAAGGCTTGTCGTAAGGTCTTTTTTTAAGATCAAAAATTCGTTGGACAGCGTCTTCATTCGTAGCGTCGCAGCCAATTCCCCAAATGGTGTCAGTTGGGTAAAGGATCAATCCACTATTTTCTAAAGTTGTCGTAATAGTCTCAAGATTGTCTTTTCCAAACATTAATTGCTGTAGGTCAGTTTGCATCATTTTAAGTAGATTAAGGTCTATAAAGTTAGGTTTTAGTAATATGGAAAATAGGGAAATTCGATTTTGATCATTCAGATTTGAGATTTTAAATATTGGGTAATGGGATTTTCCTACTACTCAATACCCACCATCTCAATACTTTAAAAAAAATGGTTTTGGGAGAATTGTTTCAATTTTATATTTAATAACGGAAAGGAAGCTTTTAAAAAGTATATTTTTTTGTCAAAACTTAATGAATTAGTCAGCTAGGCGCAATATATTAATTTTTTAAAGTGTTAATTATTCAAGTTAACCAACTGTTATTATATTACTTTCACGTCTTAAAGAATAATTAACGTAAGGAAGATCTAGAATGTTATTTTTTACTGAATAATTAAATATTTAATTTCACGCTTAATTTTCAAGAATATTATTAACAAATATCTTTTTTGCATTGATGATTTTGAAAAGTAAAATTACTGACAAAGGTCTTATTTTTTTAAACATTGAAGCAACGTAAATCTTATGATTGTATATCTAGTAATTATAACGATTTCAATTATAATTCGCATTTCTAAAGAGTTATTTACCTCACTTAGGAATGCGAACTAAATAAATGCAGATTCTTGACAGGATATTTTGTCCATATTTTTCACTTTAAAATCCTGAAAATATCAACATTTATGCGGCTTTCAAAGCAAAAACTATGAACATAACCTCTCTCTCAAAAATCTGCATTTATTTTATTCGCATTCCTTAGGCAAAGTTCAATAATAAACTTACATTCTTGACTGTTTCTTTTGTTCCTATTTTTCACTTTGAAATCAGTCATTTATC
>Ga0114956_1004007_pt1 | contig 11304 bp, 8 predicted proteins | sample MaitaG_FD_87304 | JGI IMG/M metagenome (GOLD analysis project Ga0114956, IMG submission 87304) | Marine algal microbial communities from Maine, USA - Maine_Asex2 metaG | ecosystem: Host-associated > Algae > Red algae > Unclassified | place: Maine, USA | collected 2015-01-05 | reverse complement strand
GCGTCGCTTCGCTCCTCGGGACGACCGGCCCGTGATGTTTGATCGCTCCTGCGTCGCGATGCGTTTCCACGCAGGCGGCAGTCGCCTCGCAGCGTGCGTCGCTTCGCTCCTCTAGATCACTGAACGACCAAGAACGGAAGATGCATGAGTGAAACCGCCGACGCCGGAGATGGTGCAGCGACCAATGCTGGAGCCGAAGCCTCCAGAACGTTATGGCATGGACGGTTTGCCGATGGTCCGGCCGCGGCGCTTGAGGCGTACACGTACAGCATCGGGTTCGACATTCGACTGGCCCGTGACGACATCGAAGGTTCGCGGGCGCACGTGCGCGGCCTCGGCCGAGTCGATCTGCTGACGGCTATCGAGGTCGACGCAATCCTCACCGCGCTCGACCGGGTTGAGACCGAGTTTGCCAACGGCACGTTTGAGCTGCAGCCCCGCGACGAAGACATCCACACCGCGGTCGAACGCCGCACGACCGAGCTGGCCCCGGCCGCGGCCAAGATGCACACCGGCCGTAGCCGCAACGATCAAGTCGCAACCGACGTGCGGTTGTATCTGCGTCGAGAGCTTGTCGAAGTTGCTCGCCACGTCGTGGCGCTGCAGCAGGTGTTTCTCGAACGGGCGATCAATGCCGGTGAGGCGTATCTGCCGGGCTACACCCACATGCAGCGGGCGCAGCCCGTACCGCTTGCCCACCACCTGCTCGCCCATGGCTGGGCGCTCGGGCGTGACGTGAAGCGTTTGCTCGACGCCCGTGATGCGACGAACGAATCGGTGCTCGGCGCGGGTGCGCTGGCCGGCTCGTCGCTACCCCTCGACCCTGATGCAACGGCCGCCGACCTTGGGTTCCCGCGCCGATTTGAGAACTCGCTCGACGCGGTGAGCAACCGCGAGTTTGTCGCCGACTCGTTGTATGCACTAGCGATGGTCGGTATCCACCTCTCGCGCATCGGCGAAGAATTCTGGCTGTGGTCGAGCGGCGAGATGGGGTTCGCCCGACTCGCCGACGGCTACGCGACCGGCAGTTCGATGATGCCGCAGAAGAAGAACCCCGATATCGCCGAACTTGCTCGCGGTAAGGCCGGCCGGGTCATCGGCAACCTCATGTCGCTGCTCGTCACCTTGAAGGGCTTGCCGCTCACGTACAACCGCGATCTGCAAGAAGACAAAGAGCCGATCTTCGACAGTCTCGATCAGGTCACGGCGGGGCTTATCGCCGTCGCCGGCATGGTCGAGACAGCCGAGTTTGATCTCGACGCCATGGCTGCGGCTGCCGACGACCCGACCGCCGGGGCAACCGACCTGGCCGAGTACCTCGTACGCACCGGTGTTGCATTCCGCGACGCCCACGCAATCGTTGGAGCGATCGTGCGCGATTCGCTCGCCAGCGACGCGTCGCTCATCGACCTCGTCAATGACCACGATCAACTCGGTGCCGAAGCCGCGCAGCTACTCGCCCCGGGACGCGGCGTCCGCAACCGGGTTACTGCTGGCGGCGCCGGCCTTGGTCCGCTCGTCGATCAACGAGATCGTTTCGCAGCTGCAGTTCAGGCGCACCGGGCTGAACTCGACGCTCTCACCTAAGAGCTGCGCCGGTAGGGCGAGGAACGAGCCCTGCTGGCAAGGCGGCCAGACAAGAAAGGGCGCTATTCGCCGAGGAACGAGGCGAAAAAGGAACTTGTCGTAGTGAGCGCTTGCACCTACCCGCGCGGCCCCTAGAACCAGTCACTGCCGCGACCGAGTCGCGCCGAAGACGTTGTCTTCGCTGCTGTTGGCGTAGGCCCCCTTGGCGTCGGGGTCGGCGCCGATCGCAGCGGCCGGACTCTGGCCATCGACGTGGCCCATCAGGCCTCGGTACAGCTCATAGCCAAGCAGCTCGCGGAGCCGTTTCGGGTAGGCGGCGATCTTCTCTGTCGGCACCGATAGATACTGATTTTGCTGGGTCCGGAAGAACCCCCGTACGTATTGCACGTTCAAGCCGAGTCGCCACTCGTCGTCGGTCGAGTTCGGGCCGCCGCAGTGCCAGAGCTGGCTGTCCATGATCATCACGCTGCCCGCTGGCATTTCCGCAGCGATGGCATGGGTGTCGTCGTCGGGTTGCGGATGGCCGGGTTCTCGATGTGAGCCGGGCACGATGCGCGTCGCCCCGTTCTCGGCGGTGAAGTCGGTGAGCGCCCAGATCGTCGTGACCATCATCGGTCGATGCGGACGCCCGATCTTGAAGAACCCATCGTCGGCATGCAGCCCCTGCAGCCGTTCGCCCGGACCGATGTCCATCGCCGTGGTGCCCGACAACAACAACTCGGGCTCCAGCACCTGTTCGACCAGCGGCAGCACGTTCGGGTGCATCGGGAGAATCTCGAAAACATCGGCTCGGGGAACCAGGTTGTAGAGCCGCTTCGTCGCGAAGCCCTCGGCCCTCGTGCCCTTTGGTTGCACCCCGAGTTCAACGAACTGCTGCCGCACCGCGTCGCGCAGATCGGCGGTGAGTGATGGGTCGAGCGCGTCCTCAACGATGACGTAGCCATCGGATTCGATGGCTTCGAGGTGATCGGTATTCGCAGGGGCAGACATCACAACGTCAACCGTAGCCGTCGACCCAGAGTCCGTTTCGAGGCACCCGACACCCGCCTGGCCGACACCCGCCTTATCGATACACGGCTGGCCGACACCCGTCTTACCGACACCCGGCTGGCCGACACCCGTCTTACCGACACACGGCCGGCCGACACCCGCCTGGCTCACGCGTGCCCGGCCTACACACGCCTCACCTACACAATGCGCGAGTTGTGGGTACCCCAGTAGCGGTCTTTGAGGATGCGTTTGTACAACTTGCCGGTTTCCAAGCGAGGTAGTTCGGCTTCGAAGTCGATCGAGCGAGGCACCTTGTACCCGGCCAAGTGTTCTTTGGCGAACGCCAGCAACTCGCCCGCGGTGGCATCGGTCGCCTCCACTCCGTCGGCGAGTTCGACGACCGCTTTGACCTCTTCGCCCATGTCGGCATTGGGCACGCCGACGACCGCGACGTCGGCGATGAGCGGATGCATACATAACGCGTCTTCGATCTCCTGCGGATAGATGTTCACGCCGCCCGAGATGATCATGAACGACTCGCGATCGGTTAGGTACAAGAAATCGTCTTCGTCGACCCGGCCAACGTCGCCCAGCTTGGTCCAGAACGGGTGCTGCGGGTGACGGGCACTATCGGTTTTGTCCGGGTCGTTGTGATACGCGAACGGCATCTCATCGCGTTCGAAATACACCACTCCCGCCTCGCCCACGGGCAGCTCTGCACCCGCTTCATCGCAGATATGCAGCGTGCCCATGATGGACGAACCAACCGTGCCCGGGTGAGCCAGCCACTGTTCGGCGTTGCAGACCGTCATGCCGTTGAGCTCGGTGCCGCCGTAGTACTCCCAGATGATGGGACCCCACCAGTCGAGCATCTGAGATTTCACATCGATTGGGCAAGGCGCGGCAGCGTGAATGGCGCACGTGTGGTGTGACAAGTCGAAGCCGGCGCGCTCGGATTCGTCCAGCTTCAACATGCGGATGAACATGGTCGGCACCCACTGGCTGTGCGTCACCTTGAACTGTTCGAGGTACCGCAACGCATCGACCGGGTCGAACTTGTCCATAATCACAATGGTGCCGCCCAAGCTGTGAACCGCAGCCGTGAAGGCCAACGGAGCCGAGTGATAGAGCGGCGCCGGGCTGAGGTACACGGTGTCGGTATTCGCGCCATAGATGCCGCTCACGAGGTTGTCCAGGTTGGACGGTTCGGCAAACGTGCGACCGGTCAACGGCCGCTTGATGCCTTTGGGTCGCCCCGTTGTTCCCGACGAATAGTTCATGAAGTCGCCCAGCATTTCGTCGGGCAGCGGCTCGGTTGGTTGTCCAGCCACGGCGTCCTCGTAGCTCTCGTATCCCGCTATTGCGCCATCGGTCATGAGCCGGATCGGGCAGTCGTCCAGCATCGGTGGCAGACCGGCCGCCGCTGGAGCGAGAGCTGCCGATGTGATGAGCGCCTTCGAGCCACTGTCGTTCACGATGTAGGCCGCTTCTTCGTCGGTCAGGTACTTGTTAACCGCACACAGATACATGCCCGACCGGACCGCCGCCCAGTAGACCTCGTGGTAACGAATGTTGTTGTCCATGAATAGCGCAACGACGTCACCCGGTTGCAGCCCTGAAGCTCGAAACACATGCGCGAGCGCAATACTGCGCTCGTTCAGCTCTCGATAGGTCAGCGTCGCAGCGCTGCGCGCCATGATCGTCGCTGGTTTGTCTGGTGTCGCAAGTGCGTGGGCAGCCATCGGCATGAGGGAACCCCCTGGTTCACGGCTCGCTGAGGGAGCGATGTGTGTTCATCGATCGGCGCAGCAACCGTAGCGTCCTATCGATAGTCGGTTTCGACGACGGTCCGCGACTGCGACACTGGCGCCATGGCTCATCACGGTCACCGATCCGATGCTTGACGCGGTTCGCCTCGTTCGGCTCCTCGCCGAACCCGAGCGGCGCCGTGTCATCGCCGCGCTGACTCTTGAAGCCGGCGACGTCGACCATGTGATCGCAGTGACCGGCCTTGCAACCCGCGAGGTGGTCGATGCCCTCGACCGGTTGGTGAAAAGTGGGCTGGTTGAACAGGGCAGCGACGGAACGTATGTGGTTGTCGAAGCGAGCTTCAAGGCGGCGGCGCGGGCATCGGAGGTCGCAGCCGTGTCGACCGAACATGCCGACGAGCCCGAATCGCATCGCCGGATTCTCGATGCGTCGATCGTCGATGGTCGGCTGGTGCACCTGCCCACGAAGCGGGCGAAGCGACTGGTCGTGCTCGAGCGGTTGGCGCAGGAGTTTGAGATCGGGAAGCGCTACATCGAGCGCGAGGTCAACGCGACCCTGCGGCGTTACGACGACGACGTTGCCACGCTCCGCCGGTACCTCGTCGACGAGCGGTTTCTCGACCGAGCCGACGGCGAGTATTGGCGTTCGGGCGGGCGAGTCGAACTCTGACCGACGGCCGCTCGGGGGGCTAGACGCCGTAGCGATCGACCATGAAGGCCTGGACCTGGCGGGTCTGCGCGGTGATCGACTGCCGGAAGCCCTTCACGATGGCTTCTTCGACCTGGGTTTCGAACAACATGCCCTGCCAGCCGAGATCGAGTTTGAGGTCGCCGGTCGTCTGACGGACAACACCCGCGGCGCCGTCGCTGAGCACAACCTGGCCCGAACATCGCAGCAGCTCGCTGTAGTGATCGGGCAGGACATCAAAGCGAGTCGTGCCGTCGGGCTCAATGGTCGACCGTTCGACGAACGTGAGCTTCTCGGGATCGATGAATGCTCGGGCCGGAGCCGGAAGCTCGAGCTGCACCCGATACCGCAGGTCGAGCTTTACGTCGTCGTCGACCCGCTCGAACGACGTCGGCTCTGGCCGGCCGACGAATGGCAGGTCGGTCATCACGTCATAGAGCGAACGTTCGCGGAATGCGGCGGCCACATGGGCAGTGGTGACCCCAATGAATTCTTGTCGAACCTCGAAACGCATCGGCGACGATCATAGGAGCTGAACATCGCCCAGGCTTCGAATGCGGTGACGCGGCTCGCGTGGCGACTACGAGGATCGTTTGTAGAACGGCAACTCGACGACCGTTGCGTCGGTGATCGTGCCACGAACATCGACCTGCACGGTCGCGCCGGGCTCGTGCCCGCCCGAGACGCGAGCGATCGCAATGAGCGTGTCGAGTGTCGGGCTGAGTGTTCCACTCGTGACCTCACCGACCGGATCACCGTCGACCGAGACCGGATAGCCGGTTCGAGCCGGTCGGCGACCGGAGATCTGCAGGCCGATCAGACTCAAGCGGTCGTTGCCGGGCCCGGCTGCCAGCGCCGCCTTGCCGACCCAATCGCACGCCTTGTCCTTGATCAGCCGGCTGGCGCCGACGTCATGCGGGGTCGTATCGATCGTCAGCTCGTTGCCGTAGAGCGGCATGCCAGCCTCCAGCCGAAGCGTGTCGCGTGCGGCCAAGCCCACGGGCACGAGCCCGTCGGCTTTGCCCGCCGCCATCAGCGCGCCCCAAAGCTCGGGGCCCACACCGGCGGGCACAAAGAGCTCGAAGCCGTCCTCGCCGGTGTAACCAGTGCGTGCGGCCAACGCCGGTTGGCCGAGGATTTCGAGTTGCGCGACTCGGTAGTAGCGCAGGTCGGCGAGCGCACCGTCGGCAACCTGCAGCGTGATGGCCTCGGCCTGGGGGCCTTGAATGGCGATGAGCGCGTAGTCGTCGGTCCGGTCGTCGACCGCGGCGTCGAAACCAGCGGAACGAGCCGTAAGTTCGGCGAAGACGGCCTCGCCGTTCGACGCATTGGCGACGACCATGAACTCGGTGTCGGACAGTCGGTAGGCGATGAGGTCGTCGATGATTCCGCCCGTTGCGGTGCAGATCATCGTGTAGCGGGCCCGGCCGACCGGCATCGCGGTGGCGTCGACGACGAGTGCGTGGTCGAGGGCAGCAGCGGCATCGGGGCCGGTGACGAACAGCTCCGCCATGTGCGAAAGATCGAACAGGCCGGCAGTCGTGCGAACGGCATGGTGCTCGTCGAGCGCGCCCGCGTACCAAACCGGCATCGTCCATCCGGCGAAGTCGATCATGCGAGCATCGAGGGCGACGTGTACGTCGTGCAGGGGAGTGGTGCGGCTCGCGCCGGCGGCATCAGTCACGGGGATCTCCGATCTCGGCCAATTCGGCCATAGGTGGACAGCTGCAAACAAAGTTGCGATCGCCATGGGCGCCATCGATGCGTGACACCGGCGCCCAAATCTTGCTGCGACGCGTGTCGGCGGTTGGATACGCGGCTACCTCACGGCTGTACGGCCGTTCCCACGAATCGCTGATCACGTTCTCTGCTGGGTGCGGGGCATGAACGAGCGGATTGTCGTCGACCGGCCATTCGCCATTCGCGACCTGGCTGATCTCGCCCGCGATGGCCACCATCGCATCGCAGAAGCGGTCGATCTCGGCGAGCGACTCGGACTCGGTCGGTTCGACCATCAGCGTGCCAGCTACTGGGAACGACATCGTGGGGGCGTGGAAGCCGTAATCGATGAGCCGCTTCGCCACATCGTCGACGCTGACCTCGGTGCGATCGGTGATCTCGCGAAGGTCGAGAATGCACTCGTGGGCGACGAAGCCAGCATCGCCGCGGTAGAGCACCGGATAGTGCGGGGCCAGGCGGGTGGCGATGTAGTTCGCATTCACGATCGCGGTCTCGGTGGCCCGAGTAAGGCCACCAGCACCCATCATTTGAATGTACGCATATGGAATCGGCAGAATGCCGGCCGAACCCCACGGCGCGGCCGAGATCGTGGGCCCTTTGGTACCGACACCGTCGGCGGTGAGTTGGGGATGGCCGGGCAGGTACGGCACAAGATGGGCGCCGACCCCGATCGGTCCGACGCCAGGACCACCGCCGCCATGGGGAATGCAGAACGTCTTGTGCAAATTGAGGTGCGAGACGTCGGCCCCGAACCGGCCGGGTCGAGCCTGACCGATAAGCGCATTGAGGTTCGCTCCATCGAGGTACACCTGCGCGCCCGCCTCGTGCACGAGGTCGCAGATCTCGCCGATCTCCTCTTCGAACACGCCGTGGGTGGAGGGGTACGTGACCATGATCGCGGCGAGGTTGTCGCGGTGCTCGTCGATGCGGGTTCGCAGATCGCCGAGGTCGACGTCGCCATCGTCGTTGCAGGCGACAACCACAATCTTCATGCCGGCCATCACCGCGCTCGCCGCGTTCGTGCCATGGGCCGACGACGGGATCAGACACACCGTGCGCTGGTCATCGCCATTGGCTCGGTGCCACGCCCGAATCGCGAGGAGGCCGGCGTATTCACCTTGGGACCCGGCGTTGGGTTGGATCGAGACGGCTGCGTAGCCGGTGATCTCGGCGAGCTGGGCTTCAAGCTCGCCGATCAATCGGGTGTAGCCGGCTCGCTGAGTGGCTGGAGCGAACGGGTGGATGTCGGCGAATTCGGGCCACGTGATCGGTTCCATCTCGGTCGTCGCATTCAGCTTCATCGTGCACGAGCCGAGCGGGATCATCGATCGGTCGAGTGCGATATCGCGGTCCGACAACCACCGCAGGTACCGCAACATTTGGGTTTCGCTGCGGAACCGATGGAACGGTTCGTAGTCGAGAATCTCGTCGGTGCGCAGGAGTCCGTCGAGCGGGGACGCCGATCCGGTCGCCGGAGCGTCTTCGTGGCCGGCGAATGCAGCGACGACGGCGGCCACAATCTCCGGCGTGGTCGTTTCATCGAGGCTGATGCCAACGTGATCGGCATCGAGCAGTCGTAGGTTGATGCGTCGGCTGGAGGCCCGCTCGACGATCGCTGCGGCCTCGCCAGGAGCGTGCACCGTGATGGTGTCGAACCACGTCTGGTGGAGCAGCTCGTAGCCGAGCCCGGTGAGCGCAGCAGCAAGGTCGCTCGTCCGGTCATGCACGCGGCCGGCAATCTCCCGCAGCCCATCGGGGCCGTGGTACGACGCGTACATCGCGGCCATGATCGCGAGCAGCACCTGCGCAGTGCAGATGTTGCTCGTGGCCTTCTCGCGGCGGATGTGCTGCTCGCGGGTCTGCAGTGCGAGCCGCAGCGCGGGTCGCCCATCGGCGTCGACCGACATGCCGACGACTCGCCCCGGCAACGTTCGCTGCGAACCATCGCGGGCCGCGATGAACGCGGCGTGCGGTCCGCCGCACCCCATCGGCACGCCGAAGCGTTGCGTCGAACCAACCACGACGTCGACCCCGCACTCGCCCGGCGACTTTAAGAGAACGAGCGACAAGATGTCGGCCGCGGCCGCTGTGAGCGCGCCGGCCTCGTTGGCCTGGGCGACCAGCGGAGCGAGGTCGTACACCTCGCCGGTCGTGCCCGGGTACTGATACAGCACACCGAAGGCGTCGTCGCCGACGGGCGCGGTGCGGTCCGCGACCCGAATCTCGATACCGATCGGCTCGGCCCGCGTGTGGAGCACGGCAAGTGTCTGGGGGTGAACGGCGTCATCGACCACAAAGACGGTGCGATCGGTCTTCGAGCGCCGCAGCAACATAACCATCGCTTCGGCTGCGGCGGTTGCTTCGTCGAGCAGCGAGGCGTTCGCAATCTCAAGACCGCTCAGGTCGGCGACCATCGTCTGGAAGTTGAGCAGCGCTTCGAGACGACCCTGACTGATCTCGGGCTGGTAGGGCGTATACGCCGTGTACCACGCGGGGTTCTCGAGAATGTTGCGTCGGAGCACGGCGGGCGTGATCGTGCCGTGATAGCCGGCCCCGATCAGCGACACGAACACGTCGTTCTCGTCGGCGATGGTGCGCAGCATCGCCGAGGCTTCGTGCTCGGTGCGGGCGGGCGGGAGCACGAGTTCAGCGTCGCGGATCGACGCAGGAACGGTCTTGTCGATCAGCTCGGCCGTTGACTCGACGCCGATGACGGCGAGCATGTGCTCGATGTCGGCGGGACGCGGGCCGATGTGACGACGTTCGAACTCGCCGGTTTCGGGTGGGAACGCTCCGTCGGGGGCTGAGAGTTGCTGCGGCATTGAAGGCACCTTTCGTTGATCGGTACCCCCCTCTGTCCATTTACCTGAGAGTTTCATTTCTCGACGCAGGCGTTGGTGCGCCTACGTAGGAAACTGGCCCCTTCGGTGAGCCGGTCAGGCCGACTGCTCTCCAGAGTTGTCTTCGCCACAGCGGTCCGGGGGCCTGAGAGTTTCCGGGGGCGGTTGCTCCTTCGGCGGATGGCCAACGCCCGGCCATCTCTCTCCCACTGAGGGCGTGAAGTGATCGTAGCGCGGGCGGCGATGCGGGGGCCACAGCCGTTGATCGAGGGCTATCACCCGGCGGCTGCCGGGACCGCCGTACTATCGATGGGTGGATCGAGGCGACACACTTCATCGCATCCTTGACGCAAAGAGTCCCGACTTGGTCGCATCGACCGACCGGGCCATTGCCGAGGCGCTGTTGCAGGCTGCTGACGTTGGCGAGTTCGACATGGAGCGGGCCCGTGTTCTCGATCTGCTCGAAGACCACGAAGACATCGCCATGCGCACGTGTCGACCCGGGCACCTCACCGGCTCGGCCTTCATCGTCGACCCGATGCGGTCGACCACGCTGCTGATGTTTCATACGAAACTGCAGAAGTGGCTACAGCCGGGAGGGCATGCCGACGGGGACACGAACCTCGCAAACGTCGCTTTGCGGGAGGCAACCGAGGAGACCGGAATCGAAGAACTCTGGGTCGTCGTGCCGGCGATCGACGTCGACATCCATCGGGTCGACCCGCCGAACGAAGACCCGCATCTGCATCTCGACGTACGTTTCCTCGTCATTGCGCCGCCCGGTGCTGTGCCGGTGGGCAATCATGAGTCGGAAGAGCTGCGATGGGTTCGATCCGAAGACTTCGGGCAGTATGCGGCTGACCCCGGTAGTAGCCGCATGGCGGAGCGGGGGTTTAAGCTCGCGGCGCAACTGGTGGGTTGACACCGATTCACCTGCAGAAGACCAGTCTCACACCACCGGTACCAACAAAAAAGGCGTAGAACCATGAAGATCGAAAACGAGTTCCGAGTATCGGCACCCGTCGACCAGGCGTGGGCGCTGCTCACCGACATTCCGACGATCGCCCCCTGCATGCCGGGCGCTCAGCTCACCGGTGCTGACGGCGACGAGTACCAGGGCAAGGTCAAGATCAAGGTCGGCCCGATCACCTCGGAGTACAAGGGGCAGGCCACGTTCATCGAGCGTGATGCCAACGCTCACAAGGCCGTTATCAAGGCCGAAGGTCGCGACTCACGCGGAGCTGGCAATGCAAACGCCAACATCACCGCGCTCATGCGCGCCGATGGCGACGGCACGATTGTCACGATCGATACCGACCTCAAGATCACGGGCAAGGTGGCCCAGTTCGGCCGAGGCGTCATCGTCGATGTGTCCGAGAAACTTCTCGGTCAGTTCGTCGATTGCCTTGAACAAAAGCTGATGACGGTCGAACAGGATGCCGGCAAGATCGCCGGAGCGGCTGCCGATGTAGCAGCCGATGATGGCTCAAGTGGCGGCCTCGGTGGTGTGGGAGCGACCGCAGCCGGTGTCGCCGGTGTCGCTGGTGCGGCGGCAGCCGGGGCGGGGATCGCGAGCGCGGCGGGCAAGATCGGCGACGTCGCTGGCGATGCGGTCGGTGGCGTGACGGGCGGTGTTGGTGGTGTTGGTGACGCGGTCGGTGGCGCGACGGGCGGTGTTGGTGACGCGGTC
>Ga0114956_1004005_pt1 | contig 11307 bp, 9 predicted proteins | sample MaitaG_FD_87304 | JGI IMG/M metagenome (GOLD analysis project Ga0114956, IMG submission 87304) | Marine algal microbial communities from Maine, USA - Maine_Asex2 metaG | ecosystem: Host-associated > Algae > Red algae > Unclassified | place: Maine, USA | collected 2015-01-05 | reverse complement strand
TTATTTGCAGAAGGAGCTTGTAATCAATGGTAATGCAATTCTCCCAAACATAAGATATTCAACAATATATTCAGATGAGAATTTAACAGAGGTAGATTCTAAAAGTATCATTATTGATTCAATAGGGAACAGATTCTCTACAAATCTAGAGTCAATTTTGCACTCAAACGGAAAGGATTGGTGGGTTGTTGATTACCTAATTGAGGAAGATGGTGGATTACGTTTAATCTACTATTTAGATGATAGCGGCATCGCATTAGTTAGGGAGGAAGTCTATGAAAACCAAGATGCGTTGAAGGAATGGAACAGTACAGGTGGACAGGCAGCTTTTGCTCCGAATGGAAATCTCTATGCAAAATATGATGCCTTCACAGGGTTGGATCTTTTTGACTTTGATCGAGAGACAGGAGAATTTACTAATTATCGGCACTTCTCTACACTACAGTATAATTTACAAAAGACATATTCAGGTATGGCCTTCTCACCTAATAGTAGGTTCATTTATATTTCGTCATTTGACAAGCTCCACCAATTAGATCTGTTTGAGGAGAATCTTGAAGATGGTTTTGAATTGATTGGAGAGTATGATGGTTTCCTTGATCCATTTCCAACTAACTTCACATATATGCAACTTGGGCCTGACTGTCGTATCTATATGACAAGTACCAATGGTGTCTCAAGCTATCATGTAATCAACAATCCTGACGAGAAAGGTCAAGATTGTAATTTTGTTCAGCATGGTTTTGAGCTTCCGATTCACAATGGTACTGCCTCTATTCCAAACTTTCCAGTATTTAGATTTGGAGAAGATAACGTTTGTGATCCAACGATCACGAGTGTCTTTGACATTCCTGTAGAGATTATTCAAGATTTAGACATCTTTCCTAATCCCACAAGTGATTTAATCTCTGTTGCTTTTCCTGAAGACTTAAGACAGGGGACACTCTTTGTCAAGTCTATGAGTGGTCAAGTAGCATATCAGCAAGAGTTTTACTATGCTGGGAGTCAGCAGGTCTCTCTTGGTGACTTAGATGCAGGGATGTATGTGATAGAGGTAGTGAGTGAGGGAGGAAAAAGGTTTGTGGAAAGAGTAGTTTTGTATTAATGGTCAATGCAAAATTGAAAATTCCTTCGGTCATTTTCTTAACTGTGAATTCTCATTGTTTAATGCGAAGCTGACCCTACTTTGATCGTTGTTGCAAACCTCTTTCTCGTTAGACTCTACTTCTATTCTGAAAAACCAATAGGCCTCTCCATTTTTAAGGGAGAGGTTTGGAGAGGGTAGAATATGGAAGGCTTGCCCACCCGAAACTTTCGTTTCGGTTCATTACTTATTCTTCTATAGTCGTAATGGACTACCTCACTATCCATACTAAGATGTTAAAGCTATGCGCCAAACAACTCTTATGCTACCTAACCACAAACATTTTTCTTACTTTCATCCTATCAAAACAAAAAAACGTCCACCTCTGGGAGAGGTGAACGCATCAAAACAAAACGAAAAACCAACTTTATCTTTATTTCTTTACTAGTATAACAGTTCTATTTCTTAGATAGTTTTTCTAATCTTGATTGGTAATGTCTTGGACTTACCATTTCTCATTATTTTTAAATCTATCGTATCTCCAACCTTTGAGAACCTCAATAATTCTCTCATATCAGAGAAGTTGTTAACGACTTTTTCGTTTAAGCCAACTACAACATCTCCTGGTAGTATCCCACCAAACTGTGCTCCGCTGCCTGGTGTCACTTCTGCAACATAGACTCCCATCACTTTGTCTAACTTTTGTTGGTCAGCTAACTCTTTATCTACATCATATCCTGCTATTCCAAGATTTGCTCTTTCGATGTCACCATTCTCGATGATATCTGTAGTAATAGCCTTTACCAGGTTAGATGGAATCGCAAATGAATATCCTGCATATACACCAGTTGGTGTAGCAATAGCTGTATTGATTCCTATTAAGTTTCCATCTGAGTCTACAAGAGCTCCACCACTGTTACCTGGGTTGACTGCTGCATCAGTTTGTATAAATTCTTCTATCGTCTTCTTTCCTTCAATCATATCTAAGTCCCTACCTAATGCACTGACTATTCCAGCCGTGACTGTAGAAGCTAGATAATTAAACGGGTTGCCGATAGCTAATACCCATTGTCCTACTTTCACATCTTTACTATCTGCCAATTCTAAGTAGTCAAACCCTGTCCCTTGTATCTTAATGACTGCTAGATCTGTACTTGGATCTGTTCCTATTTTCTTTGCTTCATACTCTTTACCGTTCTCTAAAGTAACATTGAGAACATCAGCAAATCCAACTACATGATTATTAGTAACAATGTAACCATCTTCTGAGATGAGTACTCCAGAACCATTTCCTTTTTTTGGTCCTCCAAAACCTTGACCAAACATATCATTTCCAAAAAAGTCAAAAATATTTGGTTCTGAACTTCCTCTTTCAGAAGCTGCTTGAGCACTTTCAGCAGCATCTATTTGAACTACTGCCTTGGTAGAGTTTTCACATGCTTTTACAAAATCAAATGGTGCAGCAACGTTCGTTGTCTTGAGAGTCTGATTAGCTACAGGGATTGCATTAACAGTATGTTCACTCTGTGGAACTACAGTTTGCACATCAGATGCTGTATATGTTTGTAGTCCATAGAATGTGCATCCTCCTATGATACCAGCTAATAGATATGATAATGTATTTTTCATCTCTTGTTGATTTTAACAGCCAAATTTAATCTTGCTAGAAGAGAGTATGATTGCTGTAAGGTATAACCAATTTCTACAGGCATTTGTTACCTTTTTGCTTCGTTTAACAGGACGTTAACTGATATAGAATTTATTTAATATTCTTTCTTTAAGGTAGAGATATCTGTGATGAGTTGGATTACTGACGACTTATTGAGACCATTATAGATAACTCTTATCTGCCTGTTTTTATCTATCAAAACAAAGTTTTCAGTATGAAGAAATTCATCAATTTCTTTTTCAAGTCTTAGATCTTCTTCGACAAAGTAGTCATTTCTGCCAAGGGTATAGATCTCTTCTTGTGTACCAGTTACGAGATGCCATTTGCCTGAGATAATATCTTTACTTTCTGCAAAATAGAAAACGAGTAGAAGATTCTGTTCTTCTACTCGTTTATTGAATACTTTATTGTCATAAAACCCTACTCTCTATGAATGTGTGATTATGATACATTGTATCTTACCAAATCGCAACTCTATCTTCTTCTGGTGTATACATTCCGTCACCTTCAGTGACATCAAAGGCATCGTAAAATGCTTGCATATTAGTCAATGGCCCATTAGCTCTGTACACTCCAGGTGAGTGAGGGTCAGTCTTGATTCTATTGATTAGTGCTTCGTCTCTGATCAGTTGTCTCCAGATAGTAGACCAAGACATAAAGAACCTCTGCTCTGGACTGAATCCATCAATATCAGCAGGTCTACCTTCTTTCTCGAGGAACAATTGAAGTGCATCGTATGCAACATTGATTCCTCCTAAGTCACCTATGTTTTCACCTAGAGTGAACTCGCCATTAACAAATACTCCTGGTAATGGTTCGTATGCGTCAAACTGATCAATGAGTTTTTTATTTCTCTCAGCAAATGCTTTAGTATCATCTTCTGTCCACCAGTTGACCATATTACCTTGTGCATCAAACCTACTTCCTTGATCGTCAAATCCATGAGACATTTCATGGCCAATGACTGCACCGATTCCACCATAATTTACAGCTTCGTCAGCTGTATAGTCATAGAATGGTGGTTGGAGTATTGCAGCTGGGAATACAATTTCGTTATTAAGTGGATTATAATAAGCATTGACAGTTTGAGGAGACATGCCCCACTCACTTTTGTCTACTGGTTCGCCAAGCTTACTCAGCATATCTTGATATCCCCACTTAGAAATTGCAAGGAGATTTCCAGCATATGATCCACCATCTGGACCTGATAAGATTTCTAATTTACTATAGTCTTTCCATTCGTCGGGATATCCAATCTTGACAGTAAAGTTATTGAGTTTGTCAAGTGCTTTGACCTTAGTCTCTTGTGTCATCCATTCAAGAGAGTTGATTCTATTTTCAAAGGCAACTTTGACATTATCTATCATATCTTGTGCCTTCTCTTTAGCTTCAGGTGGGAAGTATTTATCTACATAGAGTTTACCTATTGGTTCACCTATCATGCTACTTGCTTGTCTCAAAGCTCTTTCCCATCTTGGTCTTTGTACTTCTTGACCTTTTAGAGTTTTCCCATAGAAGTCAAAGTTAGCAAGTTCAATCTCTCTACTTAGATATCCAGCAGAATTATTGAAATCTGTCCAAGTATAAAAGTCCTTGATTGTCTCTATATCAGTACTCTTCAAGATTGTATTGAGTCCTTGGATATACTTTGGTTGCATTACGATAACAGACTCAAGATCTCCAACACCTAGGCCTGTGAAGTATGAGTTCCAATCTATAATTGGTGTCATCTCATTGAGCTCTGCCATAGTCTTAGGATTGTACATCAGAGTTGGATTCCGTCTTTCCTCCTTTGTCATCATGTGATTTGCAAGCTGAGTCTCTAGGTCTAAGATTTTTTGAGCAGTCTGTTGAGCATCTTGTCCATCTCTTCCTAAGAATCCTAGCATTCTTGTGATATGATCAACATATTGTTGTCGTATTTCTACTGACTTATCATCATCATTGACGTAGTAATCTCTATCTGGAAGTCCAAGTCCTATTGGAGTCAAGTAAGCTGTATTCATTGTGCTATTCATCAAATCTGCAAAGACAGCAAATCCCATAAAGCTTGCAGCATCATATGGAGCATTTCTCACTCCATAATCTACGGCGTCTTCAAGAGTCTTGATTTCAGCTATTTCATCTAGCATTCCTTGGATTGGAGAAAGACCCTGTTTATTGATTGCATTAGTATCGATAGCAGACTTGTAGAATTCTACAGCCTTGTATTGGTCTGTACCTTTTGGATATTTGTTACTTGCAATGGCCTCATTTAGAACTTCCATTACGTTTTCGCTTGATTTTTTTCCAAGGATGTCAAAGCTTCCCCACCTTGTACGATCACTAGGTATTTCGTTGTTTGCTAGCCAGCTGCCATTGACGTATCTATAGAAGTCTTCTCCAGGGTCGACACTTGTATCCATGTATTCAAGATTGATACCTGGGTTAGTAGGTTTTGTCATTTCAACTACTTCTTCAGCATCAGGCATAGCATCTTTGACTACAGTAGTTGATGACTTTGGGGTACAATTACACAAGAGCACAAGAGAAAACGCTATTAGCTCAAGCAACAGTATTCTTTTAAACATAGCAGGTTATATTTATAGGTTTTAAGTATTCCAAAATTAGGTTAAATAAACAAAACAGTAAAGTAGAATCGATGAACTTAACGCTTAGTTATACTAAGGGAGGCATATTAGAATAATTTGAGACGTGTACACACCGCTCATTCTATGTTTTGGCTCGAGATATTATACCAGTTGTCTGTATTCTGTTTCTAACTTATTTGAAACTTGAGACTTGTTAACCCCAACAATTTCTCCAAGCTGTTCCTGTGTCAATTGCCTTAATGCAAGTTAATGAGTTCATTTTGGCTATTAGGTTTAGACTCTAGTTATCAGCTCTTAGCACGAGATGTAAAGTCCATTGTCCCATAAAGAACCCACAGAATAATACAATAGAGAAGTCCCTCCAATGGGAGTGACACATGAAATACTATTGTATTGTTATCTATACTCGTCCAGAAACCATCCGGCACTTTTCTGACAAGGGTCCACAAAGCTTCTATTCCCTCGGTAGGGAAATATGCAACTTTACCTACGAGTATAAGTAGAGCAACAGTAGTCACTGAGGCTAAGACACATAACCATTGCCAAGACTTCAAGATTTCAGAGACTTTACGATAAGATGTTGGATACTGACCTGTCCACAACCAAAGTAATCCGCAAGCTCCACCAAGTGTATTGAAAACGACATCATTCAGGTCATAGTAATTTGTCCTCTGTGGGGAAAGGTAAAAATATTGATACCCTTCATCTATGCTCCCTACAAGAGAAGTGAGAAGTAAGGTAACGGTATATCCATTCATCAGAGGAAAGATCAAAATTGCAAAGACTGCATATTGGATGATATGGATCAACTCAATATTGACAATGATAATTGTGTTAAATGCAAAAGTGATTAAACTTACAAGACTTAAGAGATAGATCCAACCCAGTCTTTGCTTGGGATGATTGAGTAATCTCTTGAGGTGAGGAATAATAACTATCAACGCTATTAAGAGTGATACACCTAAGATGACATTATTATAGTACAACCTTGATTGACCTTCGAATAGACCAGCGATAGTGACACCAACCCACTCATGCGGAAGTACAACGAGTAGATAGTATATGAAGACAATGATAACATTCCAAAGAGGATGTACCTTAAGCCATGAGAGTATTTGATTCATAGAGTTTTAGCAATCTGATGAATAGCTGTAACAAGCTTATCTAGATCACTCTCGAGTGTAAATAGATTAGGAGTTATTCTAATAAAACTCTTACCTGAATAGCCACTCACTTTGGTATGAATTGAGTAATCTTCATAAAGTCGCTTGAGTAGAACACTCCCACTTAAGCCTTTCAGAGAAAATGCAACTACTGCACCATATTGATCATTTTCTAAAGGTGTATGGAATTTCAATTTTGGAATATCTGCAACTCTTGAGGTCCAATAGTCTGAGAGAGCTTTGAGTCTTTTTATTTTCTTTTTAAATCCAATAACATCTTGAAATGTTAGGGAATAGTTGATTCCAACAATATCTTGAAATGCTCTTGTACCGAGGTGTGTAAACTTGTCCATTCCTTGATCACTCTCTATTAAAGGTAGAGGTGGATTTATAAATTCTGCTTCACCACTTTTGATATAGAGGAGTCCGGTACCATGTGGAGCAGTCAACCACTTGTGTAGACTCGTAGCATAGTAGTCTATTCCAAGACTTTTGACATCGTGATCAATGTGTGCATAAGTGTGTGCAGCGTCAAGTAATACTTTTGCCCCTTGAGCATGTGCTAGTTTGGTTATCTTTTTGATAGGCAATAATCGACCTTCTCTGAATGTCATATGACTCAGTAGTAGGAGTTTGGTTTGAGGAGTGATTGCTTCAGCATACCTATTAATGATTGCTTCGTCACTCACAGTGTCCACATCATCCAAAGCGATTTTATTCAGCTTGATACCTTGAGTGCGGGCGACTTGGTCCATGGCACCAATACCATATGGATAGTCTGATGTTGCACAGACCCACTCGTCACCAGGTTGAGTCTTTGTACCAAATACAGTAAGATTTACAGCTTCAGTAGTATTCCTGACTATTGCCAATTCTTCGGGTTTTGCACCTATAAGTTTACCAAGTCTTTTGACATTGGTATAACGCAGTTCTTTTAGACCATCCCAAAATTCATAAGGAGGACTTTGATTCATTTGATCTTTGAGTCTATCGAGTTGTTGGATGACAAGAGTCGGCATAATACCAGCTGATCCACTATTGAGGTGGAGATACGGGTAATGGTCTATCCCATAGAGAGACTTTATATTTTCCCAATCAGTTATTTCGAAGTGGGGTAGTGGCGGTATATAGAGTGTACCCAAGAGCGGAGGTATTGATTTGACGAAATTTCTCCTTGAGATTGTCATCAATTATCTTCTAGGTACTTTGACCTCGTAAGTATTATTGATGACAGTCAGTTTACTATCAATAATCCATGGATTATAGAATTTGAGCATTCGGTATGTAAGACCATGTTGTTTAGCAAATTCTTTCCAACTTAGTACAGATTTGTCAACTGTTACCGACATTAGATTCTTAGTCTGCGGATAGTAATCTTGTTCATCAAGATAGAATCCAAAGTCAGATGGTCTCTCCAAGATTTCCTTAATAGCTAAGAGCCTGAAGACATATCTACTCGTCTCGATATTGAGATTCATGTTATAGTAACTGTCTTCTCCTTGTGCTTTCATCTCTTTGCTAAACTTGGTAGGACCAACATTATATGAGGCAGCAGCATTCGTATAATTACCAAATCTTGAATGAAGTTTTTTAATGTATTTAGCGGCTGCACGAGTTGATTTTTCGAAGTGATATCTCTCGTCTACTTCGGAGTTAATCTCTAGACCATACTCCTTACCAGTTCCAGTCATAAATTGCCAAAATCCTTTAGCTCCAGCATGTGATCCAACATTGCGCAATCCACTCTCAGCTATTGCGAGATACTTGAAGTCATCAGGTATACCTTCTTCTCGCAAGATGCGTTCTATTTCAGGTAGATACTTATGAGCTAGTTTGATATTTAGGAGGGTAGATGACTGCCAATAGGCATTAACAGTAAGTTCTCTATCTAATCGTTCTCTTGTATCTTCGTTCAAGGGCATTATCTCACCGGCAAAGTTATAGCCATTTTTCTCAATCTTTACTCCCTTGACTATTTGAGGTAATAATTCAGAAAGAGAGAGGTCTGTTTTCGCTGAGATCCCAATAATTCCAGCAATTAATATTGCTGCTATTCCTAGAATTGATTTATTGCGATTCTTCATTTACTGAACTTGTTGTTTTAGAGTGATTGTCTATTGCGGAGTCATTAACCAAAACTCTAATTTAAGAATTTTATTTCTTTGGTTTCCTATAGATTGGTACAGCACTGCAAGCTTCTCCATACATCACAGATTTTGCAACATTCTTGAGCTTCATTGCCATTCTGCTAAATGCTTCAGCTGGAATACTTGAGTCACCACAGCCTTTGAGTATCATTGGCCTATCTACATAATCACTGACATTTAAGTTATTGATTGCAATGAGGTATTGAGCCTTTATATATTCTTCTTGACTACCTACAAATAGATCTTGAGTATAACTGCTCAATGTAGTAGAGATTAACGCATAAGCCCACTGAGGGATGATCGCATCTGCACTACAGATGACGAGGCCTACCTTTCCTTCAAACTCTGACCAATCTCCTTGCTTCATTGCAGTCCTGAAGTCTTTTTCCTTGAGTATAAGCCCTTGCCAGAGATAGTCCTTGATGTCAAAGATCTTGTATGACACTCTAGGTAAATATTCTGCAAGGTCCAAGGTGATAATAGGACTATTCGCGACTCTATTGATTAGTGGTGCTTCCATATTGATTGTGATGCTTGTACCTGTGTAACGAATGGACTAAGAAGAGAGTTCTTAAAAAGGAATATGAATTCGCTTCAAAAATTGAAGTACTTAATTCGATGGTATAAAGGAGTAAGAGTTTACTCTTCTTCAGACTGAGGGAGTGGTGCTCGTTCCCCTCGACCCTTGATATCCAAATCTTCGTATTCGTCGAGTTTGAGTTCTTTTAGCTTTGGCAAGTCTTCTATTGAGTTGAGACCAAAGTGATTCATAAATTTATCACTCGTAGCATAGAGTAAGGGTCGACCTAAGGCTTCTGACCTTCCTATGATTTCGATGAGTTCTTTTTCCATCAATTTCTGTACGGAATAGTCTGATGAGACACCTCTGATGGACTCTATTTCTCCCTTTGTTATTGGTTGCTTATAGGCGATGATAGCGATAGTTTCTAGTGCTGTCCTTGTCAGTTTTTTATTATTTTGCCTCTTGAGCACTTGTCCATTAAGTTCATGGTATGCTCCTTTAGTCATGAAGGCATAGCCATCGCTGATGTTCTTGACGCCAAAGGAGTATTCGTCTGCATCGTACTTCTCTATGAGAATGTCTATATGCTTTCCTATCTCATCGGTAGAGAGAGTAGTATTGAGGTAGGCATTAATTGAGATAGTTAAATCTTTAAGGCTGACTGGAGAGTCTGCTACAAAGATGAGGCTCTCTATATAGGTTGTGAGTTTGTTATCTTCCAAGGTCTATCGCTGAGTTGTTAGGTGACAAAGGTAGGCATGACAGAAAACAATAACGAATTCTCAAGGTAAATAACTATTCACTCGTTTTTAAAGTAATTATATTGATAAGTAACTTAACTTGTAATGAGAACAAAAATCTTTAGTTATGCATCACATCACTTCTTTGATTATCACACTTTTGGTTGTTTATACTTCTACATTTGGCTACAGCCAGGAGACAACTTACAGAGTCCAGTATCAAATTAATAAGGTCATAGCCAAAACAGGTCTCAACATGAGGAGTGAGCCAACTGTCAAGAGTAAGGTAATTACTAAGTTACCATTTGGAGTGAAAGTAGACTTTGTCGATGAGAAGAGCTACGGCCTTGATACACTTCAACAATTTGATGATAAGCAAAAGTCCCCTATAGTTGGTTATTGGGTCAAAGTGTCCTATAAAGGTATGATAGGTTATGTCAACAATGCCTATCTCTATTGGAACGAGAGTATGAGGAGGAAAGACGAAGATTCTTTTTACTATGGATCAGACTTTGTGTTCTTTGAGTATAAAAGTACTTGCCGTGACAATCTCTATGACCTTAAAAAATATCAATGGTATGGTTATTATTCGAGTGATTGTTCACTGCGAAGGATCAATGTCTCATACAAGAGGAATGTACTTCAGATGTCTGACTTGAGTATCTTAGTTGATGATGATGAAGGATTAGACTGGATAGTTGGTACGAAAGGAGAGTTCACTACTGGACCTCTCGATTATGTGGTCAAGGATTTCTATTTTGCAACCCAACTCTCATATGATAGAGAGACCGAGCTCTACTCTGACTATACCGAACCATACTATGATGTCACCTACGTCAAGATAAATCAAACTCACAACTTTGATTTGAGAATTAAGCATGGAGGTAAGACACAGATAGTGATGGATGCAGTGAATGATGGTGACCTAAGAGGGATTATTTGGATGGGAGACTTAGACCGGGATGGTATCATGGACTTTATCATTCAATATGGTGAAAAAGACTATCGATCATATCTCTATCTCAGCACTAAAGGTGTTGGTGACCAATTAGTTAGGCCAGTTGCACGGTTTCTCGATGGGTACTGCTGTTAGCTGTAAAGATTCTTAGATATCTGTTGTTAAGTAATCTTCTCTTCAAGTCCATCTAGCTTATTTTTAATCTCCGAGAGCTTGGCATCTATTGATTGGTGATAGCTCGCAGGACTATCACTAAAAGTTATACTGGCGTGAAACTGCCAAATCTCTTGGATCTCACTATAGTCTAGAGTGTAGGGAAGATAGAGTGGATTGTCAGAGATGAGTATAAGTCTTTGGTTATCTTTATCATTGCGTACACGCTTGTACACGAGTCCTTCAGATTTGCTCACTATGATATAGGTCTTATCATTC
>Ga0114956_1004000_pt1 | contig 11311 bp, 10 predicted proteins | sample MaitaG_FD_87304 | JGI IMG/M metagenome (GOLD analysis project Ga0114956, IMG submission 87304) | Marine algal microbial communities from Maine, USA - Maine_Asex2 metaG | ecosystem: Host-associated > Algae > Red algae > Unclassified | place: Maine, USA | collected 2015-01-05 | reverse complement strand
GCTTCATTTTGATCAAAGTCTAATTGGACAACAACAGCATCATTACTTCTTAACCAAATATCGCTACCTGCATAACTTGGGTCTGACGATAGAATACCATCATCTCCTGCTGTTGTATTTGCTCTGCCACCTAAAACAAGATCTGCATTTCCATCGTTAGGACTAGTTACTGTTGTCGCTCCATTAATTTCTAGTTTTTGGGTACCAAATTCACCATATATTAAAGGTGTTGTTGTACCAGAGTTTGCAATGTATAATTTATTACTACCGGTTTCGTTATACCCAGCGTTATACCCTAAACCTACATTTCCGTTACCGTTGATATTATTAAACAATGCTCCATGTCCATTGGCCGTATTAAAATTTCCTGTAATATTCTTGAATAATGCATCATTTCCACTAGCTGTATTAAATAATCCGGTTGTATTATTATATAGTGCTAAAGCACCAATTGCAGTATTTTCATAGCCATCGGTATTATTAAAAAGTGCCTGAGCTCCATTTGCAGTATTAGAATCTCCATAATAGCTACCACCTGAATTGACAATTTTAGTATTATTATAAAGTGCTTGATAACCGTTAGCAGTATTATTACTTCCGTTGGTGTTAGACAGAAGAGCTTCATAACCATTAGCTGTATTATTATTTCCAATAGTATTTAACAATAATGATTTTGCACCATTTGCTGTATTATTATTTCCCGTTGTGTTTAATAAAAGTGATGAAATACCGTTTGCCGTATTATTATTTCCTATGGTATTATCTCTAAGTGCTGAGCTACCATTTGCTGTATTATTATCTCCTGTAGTGTTACCATTAAGTGATCCAATACCATTTGCTGTATTATTATCTCCAGTGGTATTAGAATATAAAGAGTAATAACCATTAGCAACATTATTTGCTCCTTCTGTATTTGAATAAAGCGCTTGATACCCTATTGCTACATTCCTATATCCTTCTGTGTTATTATAAAGAGTTTGGTAACCAACGCCAACATTTTTATTCCCTATATCACCAAATGGACCTATCCCATCGTCGCTTGCACCTGAATCTACTCCCAAAAATAGGGATGAGCCATTACTATCAGATTTACCATCACTTAAACCATTAATATTACTTACTGCATTTAAAACTGTAGTCGCTGTATCTGCATATTTTGCATAAGGCACTGTCATAAATTGGGTGGTGCCCATATTTACATAATTTGTACCACCACTTACGTCTACTTTTACATTGAGATAATAATCTATAGATTCCCATGCCAGTTCTGAAAACGGATCATCTTCTGAGGTTTGGGTTCCAGTTCCAATGTTTGCTATAACCATACCATTGGCATCTGTAGTTAATTGATGCTCTTCAGAATACGTAATATATTGGTCTGATGGGTCTTCTATGATACTAAACTGTAGTCTTATTGATGTATTTGATAATACGTTACCATTAGCATCTTTTATTAGTGCTTTGTAATTAATGCCTCGCTGTTGGGCAAATACAGTACAGCTGTATAGTAGTATGCCTAATAAAAGAAACGTTTGTTTTAAAGTTTTCATAATTTTGTTTGGATTTATGCGTGTAGAAGTACTTTAACTCTATTAATTATAGCTTTTTAGCTTTAAACTCGCCCTGTGTAATCACAACGGTGTTATCATTCTGCTGGCTATTACCTGTAAAAGAAAAAGTGCCTTCAACTGAATTTTCGTTATTCTTTGTAATGGTTACCATTCCTATAGGTCCATCTGTATCATTACCCGAAAAAATGTCATTATTTGGAGCCATATAAGATAAAACTACGGCTGGTCCTAAATCCGTCTCACCTTCATCCGTAGTAAAAGTTCCTGTTTGAATAGGGCTTTGTAACAAAATTGTTATTCGACCTCCATTATCATCAATTCCTGTAATAGTATAAAGTGGTGTAATATCTGCGAAGGCACTTACATTTGGCTCAACCATATTGGTAGAAAAATCGACTCCATCAATTTTAGCGCTTAAGGCATAATTACCATTTTCTGAATTTGAAGCATCATCATCTCCAGAGCAACTACTTAGCGTTACTGTTATTAATAATAGGAATGCTACTTTAAAAAAGTGTGTTGTAAGTGTTACACTTGCAAAGTTTTTATCATTTATTTTGAATTCTTGGTTTGTATTTGAAAAGGTCATAGTTTTTGTTTTTTCAGTTAATTCTGTTTTAATTATTCAGTTATTAGTACCTTGTTTATGAAAAGGTAAACACGCTACTTCATTTTTTTATTTTTTACCACTTATGTTTACTTTTATAAAAATACCTACACTAATATGACAGACAGAGCTGTTATCGAAGCCTTAAAACATAGAGATCAAAACGCTCTTAAGTATGTTTATACTAATAACAGATCGGCTTTTATTAGGTTTGCAAAAAAGTATAGATTAGATGAAACTACTGTAACTGACATATATCAAGATGCGATTATAGCTTTGAGAGAAAACGCTATAAACGGTAAATTGGATAATTTAAAAAGTGAAGTAAAAACGTATTTATTCAGTATCGGAAAATACATGATATACAAAGCGTTAAAACAAAAGAATAAACTGTATTCGATAGATGAAAATATAAAATTAGACAGCTTAGAAAATGAAGTTGATTTTACCATTGATTTGGTTGAAGATCTAACGAATGAACAGCAGCAGTTACAAAATGCTTTTAAAACTTTGGGACAGAAATGTAAAGAGGTTCTAACGTTGTTTTATTATAGAGGTTTTGATCTCGAAGACATAATGAACAAATTAAACTATACGAATAAAGATGTAGTAAAAAGTCAAAAATCGCGATGCCTTAAATCCCTGAAATTGTTGATCTTTAAAAAAAATAAACCCTAAGTAATGAATAAGGAAAACCTGATCGCACAGTATTTTTCTAAATCGCTTTCCATTGATGCACAACGAGAGTTTGACCATTTAATGGCCACAGATTCTGAATTTGCCAAAGACGTTGCATTTCAAAACAACTTAAAAACAGCGATTAAGAAAGAAGAGCAAGACGCACTAAAAAAAGAATTACAAGATTTTGAGACTGAAGAAAATTCACCTTCTTTTAATTATAAAAAATGGTTGTTTGCTGCAAGTGTTGCTGCCCTTTTAGCGCTTACTGGTTTTTGGTATTTTGGAGAATCAAATATAAGTAATGAGCAACTTTTTGCCAACAATTTTGAGCCTTATGATAATGTAAGCTATCCTATTGTAAGAGGTGAGAATTCTAATGACTTAAAAGCGCAAGCATTTATAGCCTATGAAGCTAGAAATTATAAAAAAGCTCTTACTACTTTCAACATGCTTTTACTTGAAAATGATGATGCAGCCATATCATTTTATAAAGCGAACGTTCTATTACAACTCGCTAAAACTGATGAAGCTATTGCAATACTTTCAAACAATCCGGATGCACCAGAGATGCTAAAAGCACAACAGCAATGGTACTTAGCCTTGGCTTATGTTAAAATAGCTTCTAATGATAAAGCTACGACAACATTAAAAGCCTTGATAAAAGACGGCACCCATAAGAAAAAAGAAGCTGAGCAACTTTTAAAGCAATTAAGCTCTAATTAGTATGTGTATTACAATTTATTAAAACTAAATTATGCGTATTCTATTAGTTTTATTACTGAGTGTTTACTCCTTTCAATCGCTGTCTGGGCAAACTAAAGAACGTGATAGTATCTTAAAAGTTTTAGACAATTACTATATAAATTCTGACCATAAAAACCTGCTTAAAGTCAGTAAGCAGGCTCAAAAAAAGTTGAAAGTCAATACTGCTTCAGATAGTTTATATCTCGCTAAGTTATTGTACTACCAATCTAACACTATAAGACATCCGCTTCCCGGAAGGACCAAACGTAAATTATTAGATAAGATTATTACGATGTGCCCTAATACTCATGATGGTTTGGTGTTTAAGGCCTTTATTGTAGATTATAGTGCTCATATAGAAGTTTTGGATGGCTTTGACATAATGGCGTATCAAAAAATGGAAAAAGCACTTGCTATTTTAGAAGGACTGGAAGACCGTCCTCCTTTTAAAATGCTACTAGGTATCAATTTGGGATTAGCTAATTATACCTTACGACTTGGTGAAATAGAAAAGTACAACAATCACGTCTTAAATGCAGAACAAATATTCAATCAAAACACGTTTGATGTTTTAGCAAAAGTAAGTTTTTACAATACTAGAATCCGTCAATTAAATATTGAAAACAAAGACGAGATAAAACTATTGGATTATATCAATAAAATGAAAATAGTGTGTCAAAATAATCCTAGTAATTATCACGAATTTCATTTTGCTATGGCTCAGGTAAATGTTGCACAATTCTACCTAGAACGACTAAAAAAAGGCGATAAAAAAGCAGCAAAAAAAGCCTATGCATTTCTTGACAACGTTCTCTCAAATAAAAATGAGGACAGAATAATGCTTTACTACAAAAAAGAAGCTTGGTGTGTGAAAAACAATGTGTTAATCGAGGAAAATAAATTTGAAACCGCATTGAAAAGCAACACAGAATTAATTAACTTTTGCAGTCCCAATGAATCTAGAGTACGCTTTAATTTATATCAACGTATAAAAATTCTTTTAAAACTAAACAGATTTAAAGAAGCTAATAATGAACTATATGCGATGATTAATCAATTTCATACTGGCTCGGACAGCTTAAAATCCAACTATTCTAATTTTAAAGCCGCAAGAAAACTAGACTATGTTTCCCTATTTTTAGATTTATCTGATGCTTTTAAAAAATTTGATACTAAAGATCTTAACACTAGAAAAACTGTAGTGTCTTTAAATAAATTAAGCTTATATGTATTTCAAAACTCAATAAGTAATCAATTAACTACTCCAAAAACTAGAACTTTATTTAAACGAATAATCTTCAATTTTATAACAACAAAACATTACGATTTAGGATACGGAATGACCATTCCTAAATTTTTAGAAACGATTGAAAATATAGAAAATACACTCGACTGGCAAGAGTTTTTACAAAATAGAGCTTATGCTAAACTGCCATTTATTAATGATTTTAAACACGAAGAAGTTGCATTAAGAGGGCAATTAGTTAAAGCCAGAAAAAACAAACAAGACAGCACTATTGTGAATTTAGAATTACAACTAGATCATCTACAAAAAGCTTTTAAAGAAAAGTATCCTAACTATACTAAGTTAGCTTTTTCTGACTTTAACACTGCTGATTTTCAAAGCAAAATGAAGGCAGATGAAGTGGTATTAAAATATGAAACTATTAAAGATTCGCTATACACATTTGTTATTAGCAAAAATGAAGTTAGGCTTTTAAATATTGGGCATTCAGAACATATTGTAACATCCATAAATACATATAGCTCAAATATTTCTAAAAGACTAAATACAGATCAGCTTTCAAAACAACTTTACCAGCAACTTTTACCTGAAGAAGCAATGACCTTTAATCAGATTAATATTGTACCAGATGATTATCTGTTTAAGCTTCCTTTTGAAACCTTGAAAAATAATGATGGTCATTATTTAATTGAAGATAAAGTCATTCTCTATGCTCCGTATCTTTCTTTATTTCAACATAACACAATCACCAATACCAATAATAGCCAGCAGGACATTGCAAATCTTATGATTTTCACACCCACTTACGATGGTGTTGCTAATACTAAAACTGATCTAGCGGTAAGAGGCAATGAATACCGCTTAATTGGTGCAGAGAAAGAATCTCAATTACTTGCTGATGTGTTTGGTAATAAATCATTTACAAATTATTCTGCCACGAAAGAAAATTTTAAAGAACATGCTCCAAATGCTCAACTGTTGCATTTATCAATGCATGCAGATATAGATGCCGAAACGCCAGAGCTCAGTTACCTTTTATTTACAAAAGACGATTTGGATAACAAACTCTATATCGAAGAATTATATGGGATGAATCTGAAAGCGGATATGGCTGTATTAAGCGCTTGTAATACAGGAAACGTCTTAAATACTGATAAAAATAAAGGGATTGTTTCTTTGCATAGAGCTTTTACACAAGCAGGAGTGCCAACAACAGTTGCTAGTCTTTGGAGTGCGCCAGATCATGCCACCCAAAAGATTATGGTTGAATTTTATAAACAACTAAAAGATGGAAAAACAAAGGCAAAGGCATTGCAATTAGCCAAACTTAACTATCTAAACACAACAGATGAAGCCTTATTAAAAGCACCTTTTTATTGGGCTGGTTTTGTATTAAATGGTAATGATGATGCTGTTATTACAGCCAAGTCTAGTGTTATGATTTGGGTTTTAGCAGCATTAGCTGCAGTTGTACTAATTGGATTTTTCTTAAAAAAGTGGCTTTTTAAAAATCCAACGCTTAATCTATTTTAAATATTATTTCATTTTTTCAGCCACCTTCTCTAACTCCATATACCAATCTTCACCAAATTTTCTTATTAGTGCTTCTTTTACAAATTTGTAAACAGGCACTTGTAGTTCTTTTCCAAGCGAACACGCAGGATCGCAAATTTCCCACTTGTCGTAATTCACTCCAGAGAATTCGGTGTACTCTCTCACTCTAATTGGGTACAAATGACAAGACACAGGTTTCTTCCAAGATATTTCTCCTTGGTTATAAGCTTCTTCTATAGCACAAAGTGCAGTTTTGTTCTCGTCAAAAATTACATAAGCACAATCTGCACCATTTATTAGTGGAGTTTCTAAATCACCTAATACTGTAATTACAGAGGTACCTTGGGCTTCTATAACGTCTATACCTTCTTTACGTAAAAATGGTTTTACTTTAGGATAAATGTCTTCGAGAATCTTTACTTCGTCTTTTTCTAACGGAGCTCCAGCATCTCCATCAATACAACAAGCACCTTTGCAAGCGGATAGATTACAGACAAAATCTTTTTCAATAATGTCTTCTGAGACTATGGTTTTTCCGAGTTGAAACATATCACAAAAATAGTTTTTTAAGTTTTAAGTGTCCCTACTTTAAGTTATAAGTGTCTAAAGTTTCTAGTGCTTAACGTTGGATTTCAATTTTCTAAAAGGCCTAAAACTTATATATACTTCAGTCACATCCAACTCTAGTGCACTTTAGATGCTTATAACTTTTAACTTAACCATTATTTAATATTGAAAATCTCTAATAAAGTCGCACCTTTGCCGCGAATTTGAAAAATCATTTTTTGGTTTTAAAATTTAATGCTTTTCGAGAAGCATTAATTAATCATTTAAAATACTATTTAGAATACTTGAGTTATGCAATTTAATTTCGATTTTAAACAAATATTTACAGCCTTCATGATACTTTTTGCGGTGATAGATATTATCGGAAACATTCCTATTATAATAGATTTACGCAAAAAAGTAGGTCATATACAAAGTGAAAAAGCAGCGCTTATTGCAGGCTTTATAATGATTTTATTTTTGTTTGTGGGAAAAAGTTTGTTGAGCCTAATTGGTATAGATGTCAACTCTTTTGCAGTTGCTGGTGCGTTTGTAATTTTCTTTATCGCCTTAGAAATGGTCTTAGGTATAACTTTATACAAAGATGAAGAGCACAATGCATTAACAGCTTCGGTATTTCCTTTAGCATTTCCGCTTATAGCTGGTCCAGGTAGTTTAACAACCTTATTATCGTTACGAGCAGAATTTGCCATTGAAAATATTATCATTGCTGTACTATGTAACGTTATCTTTATTTACCTTGTCTTAAAAACCTCAGCAAGGATTGAGCGTATTTTAGGTGCAAATGGTATTAAAATTATAAGAAAAGTTTTTGGTGTAATTTTGTTAGCCATTGCTGTAAAATTATTTGCCCATAATATTAAGGCGTTATTGGTATAAAAAATCTCGTAAAATGAAAATATTCACTTTAGTTTTAACCGTTGTAGCAGTAGGTTTAATTATTTTTAATATCACTCAATTAAATTTTGATGCCCTTTTTGAAGGTAAGAGCTTTACCGCTGTCTTAACTATACTAACTGCTTTATGCGCAATTGTTTTATTACAGATTTTAAGGATTTCGAAAAAAATAGAAAAACTAGATAAAAAACGATTGTGAATTTTGATGCTCTAATTATTGGTGGCGGAGCTGCGGGTTTATCTTGTGCTTTAGTATTGGGTTCTGCAAAAGGCAAAGCTTTTACGAAAGACAAACGTATTGGTATTATAACACATCAGAAAACGTCGCATCTGCAAAATGCATTATTCAATAATGTGCTTGGCCTTCAGTCGGGCACTTTAGGTAGCGATATTCTTATAGATGGGAAACAGCAACTCAAGGCAATATATCCTCACGTTACCCAAATTGAAACCGAAAAAGTCGGCGCTGTTTTAAAAAATCCTGAAGGCTTTATAGTAAAAACTAATAAAGCAAGTTACTTATCTAAAATTGTCGTAGTAGCTGTAGGTTACACAAATTTAATGACTATTAAAGGCTTCGAAATTTATATAGAACCACATCCAAGAGCAGCGATTGAAAAAAATAGAATCTGGCTAAAAAATACGAATCATCTTATCGAAGAAAATCTCTATGTTGCAGGCACACTAGCTGGCTGGAGAAGTCAGTTTGCTATGGCTTGTGGCAGCGGATCGCATGTCGCTACAGACATTCTAACACTTTGGAATAATGGAAAGCAAACAAAAATACACGACAAAGTAGAAAGTATTTAAAAAAAGAGTTGTTTTTCTAATACGTTGTCAATTGTTTTAAAGCTCTTACTGCTTAAAATTGAGTTTTTGAGTGCTTAAAAGTATGACTTCTTGAACCATAACATCTTCTTTATTTATAATTTCTTCATACGCATTATCATCAAATAATTGGCGCGCAAGCGTTGCTTTTATGATGCGTCTTATTTCTTCATTATAAGCCACAAAAGTAATATTTGTGTCTTCTTCACGATTTATATAGTCCTGAAAACGAACGACTATATCATCACTTACCTCAAAATTATTGATAAAATCGTATTTAGAAACACTTTCATAAATACGTCTCTCCTTATCTAATTCTTCAAATACAAAATAGCCAAAATAACCGCGTCGTCTTAAATAGTTTATAGTTTCATTATCAAACAAACGGTCTACTGGCACAAATATATCTGGTATTATGCCTCCGCCTCCATACACCACTTTGCCTTTTGGCGTGGTAAATTTTAAAGAATCATCTACTTCAATATTTTCTTCGTCTGCCAGCTCACCAGTCCGTAAACGTTTGTAGTAGTCGTTGTAATAAGATCGGTTATTACCATTTGTATAAGGTTTTTGTATAGATCTACCTGTTGGTGTGTAGTATCTAGAAACCGTTAAACGTACTGCACTACCATCACCTAAAGCCATTTCACGTTGCACCAAACCTTTGCCATAAGAACGTCTTCCTACAATATAACCTTTATCATTATCTTGAAGCGCACCTGCAATAACCTCACTTGCGGAGGCAGAATTTTCATTTATTAAAACATAAATCTCACCATCTTCAAAATCACCTCTATTAGTAGCATAAGTACGTTCTTCTTTTCCTTTTTTATCTCTTGTAAATAAAATAAGTTTATCGTCTTCTAAAAATTCATCAGCAATTTGTTCTGCAATACCTAAAAATCCGCCTGGATTATCTCTTAAATCTAAAGTGAGCTTGGTGGCTCCTTGGTCTTGCAATTCTTCTAGAGCAGCTTTAAATTCCTTAAAACTCGATTCTGCAAAGCGATTCATTTTAATATAACCTAAGTCATCTGTGAGCATATATACAGCTGTGACACTTTTAATAGGAATGTCTTTTCGTTTTAAATCAAATTCTAAGATAGCATCTTCACTTTTTCTATAAACGGTGAGTTTAACTTTAGAATTTTTATCGCCTTTAAGCTTATCAGTGATGAAGTCTGTAGTAACGCCTGGCCCATAAATAGTGTCTTTATCTGCCAATAAGATTCTATCACCTGGCAAAATACCTGCGCGCTCACTTGGTCCATTTTCCGTAGGTTTTATTACAGCAATAGTATCCTTATAGGGATAAAAATTAATGCCAATACCTACAAAATCACCTTTCATGCTTTCGGTGATGCGCTGTAAATCTTCTTTTGGGATATATGTAGAATGTGGATCTAAGTTATCTAAAATACCATTAACTGTAACATCTACAATACTATCTGTATCAATATCATCTACATATTCGTAGTCGATATAATCTATAAGCCTATTAAGTTTATCCTTTTTGCTATTGGTGGTAAATAAATTATCTGATGTGTCGGTAAAATTCAACTTTCCACCAATAACAACACCTGCAGCAATTGCTACACCAATAATAAGTGGTATGTATTTATTTTTTGTTGCCATATTATGTCTCATTAGTATGAGAACTTTCAGTTAAATCTTCTATATGTTCTAATTCTATACCTGCCTTTCTTAAAAATTGTAAACCAGAATCATCTTTATAACCTTCTTTATAAACAACCCTTATAATTCCGGCTTGGTGTATTAATTTACTACATTCTTTACAAGGAGATAACGTGATATATAAGGTTGACCCTTTACAAGATTGCGTAGATGCTGCTACTTTTAAAATTGCATTTGCTTCAGCATGTAAAACATACCACTTAGTGTAACCTTCATCATCTTCACAATAATTTTCAAAACCTGTTGGTGTTCCGTTGTAACCATCAGAAATTATCATTCTATCTTTTACAATTAATGCACCTACTTGCTTGCGCTTGCAATGCGATAATTTTCCCCATTCTTTAGCAATGCGCAAATAAGCCTTATCGTATCGTAATTGTTTTGTGTTTGGCATTAATTTGAGATGTTATACATAAGTGTATTGTAAGTAACGAATATAAAAGGATAGTATTTTATAACCAATTTACTATCAGTTAAAGTTTTACCAAACTTTAAAGGTTACTTTAATAAATCACTTTGAATTATCATAGGAATGACCAATCCAATCACTATAGATGACAGCACCATAACCCAATCGCGACGAGAAAACCTGAATATGGTTTGGAATAAGAAACCTAAAAATAATACTATAAAAACAATAATGATTTGGGCAATTTCGATACCAAGCGCAAACTCTAAAAGAAAGCTTAAGGAATCATCTGCTATCATTTTAAATTCTCTAGCAAAACCAAGTCCGTGAATAAGACCAAAAAATAACGTGGTAAAAAATAGTAAGCCCATTTTGTTACTTCTACTTTTCTTACCAGCTGTAAAAACATTATAGACTGCTGCTATCAGTATGGTTAATGGTATTAAAAATTCAACAGTTTTTCCATTTACAGTGACAACATTATAAGCACCCAATACTAGTGATATAGAGTG
>Ga0114956_1003998_pt1 | contig 11314 bp, 8 predicted proteins | sample MaitaG_FD_87304 | JGI IMG/M metagenome (GOLD analysis project Ga0114956, IMG submission 87304) | Marine algal microbial communities from Maine, USA - Maine_Asex2 metaG | ecosystem: Host-associated > Algae > Red algae > Unclassified | place: Maine, USA | collected 2015-01-05 | reverse complement strand
CCCGTTCGTTACCACCCCTGAGTTCACGTCGACACAGTTCGGTTGCGCATAACTAAACGCACCTACTGCTACAACGAGGACTCCACTCAACACCCACTGCATGGTCTGTCGAAGCCTAGAAGTAATAGAAGTAACTATTGTCTCTTTCATGAGTTCTAGTTTTGGTTAACTAAATAATTCGGTTTTCAATAAATACATAAAATATAAACACAGACCATCAGAGGCCTGATCAAATACTCAAACTTGGTCATGTAAAAACTGCCGGATACTGCAGAAAGAAGACGAGAGAATTATTCTTGAGTTAGTTCTAACGTAATCGTCCGAGAATCAAAGAGTTAAGGTCTTTACATTTATTGTTCTTTACAGCCCACAGCGCTTTAGCTCCTGAGCAGATAGACAAATATAATTTATTGCATACAAGATTACAGTGGCGCTCACTACTAAATTTGACATTACAGATATTGTATATATCTATAAGGGTGTCTATCAAATACTTTCGCACATTCTTCCATTAAAAAAAATTAACATTTTTTTTTTAACACTTATGATCTACTGGAAGTAATGGTAGAGCGCAAAACAGCCCAATTTCGAAACCTCTTCGAACCACCCTAAGGCCAAAAGTACAGTGCCCAATTAAGCCAATGAAGCCAGCTTTTGCCAAATTTCCGAACCATCCTCACAGATTGAAAGAGCCATCAAGTAAGCTGAACACATATTAATGCTAATTCAGTTATTCTAAAAGCGATAAACGTTCTATATTTGCGGCCCGCTAGTTGTGGGGTAGCACTGGAAAGCAGTGAGCGCAATTGACAACTTTGTAAACAGTCCCGTAGCTCAGCTGGTTAGAGCGCTACACTGATAATGTAGAGGTCGGCAGTTCAAGTCTGCCCGGGACTACACGATAGACGTTAGATTTAAGACACACCCACACTCTACACCCCTTGCCCGTCCGCACACTCACACTCACACCCAATCGGGGGATTAGCTCAGCTGGCTAGAGCACTTGATTTGCATTCAAGAGGTCATCGGTTCGACTCCGATATCCTCCACCAAAAAGCCTCGGCAGTTTGCCGGGGCTTTTTCAATTATAGCACCTCGGTGAGTGATCACCACATGATAGCGCGGTACTTAGTGCAGATAGACCTGCATCTGGTCCTCCTCGTCCAAAGGTCAGGTCATTATCCACTCCGGTCAGCTTTACCATTGGGCAGATCCATCGGGATCTGAATGTCAATAGTTGACATCTTCTGATCCAATGGAGGATCGATTTGTGCACATAAATAATTCCGGCCGAATCCCCATTAAAACGGGGAGCAAAGCATCGTTTCTAAATAATTACATAGTAAATTTATCACTGGCTCAGGTTACTACTTCGAATTTTATCGCGCTGGTAAGAAGTATTTAATGCGAAAATCACTTACACAAATACTTACTGATTTACCTGATCATCAATTTAAACGCATACATCGTTCTACGATCGTCAATGTTGATCACATCGTAGAAATCGTGCGCAAAGGCCCACGAACTTATTTTGTAAAAATGAAAGGAGACCAGATGTTACGGATCAGTGACTCCTATAGAAAGGCATTGTATCAGGGATTAAATATTTGACAGATGCTCTAGCGAAAGTCTTCGTAGGTCAAGCAAAACTCCCCTTCGGCAAAATGGACTCTCTCAGCAAAATCGTAATCATGGGTGCTTTTCTCATGCAATAAAAAATGAGCTTCAAAGCTACCGCCAACTTTTCGTGCGAGAGTATCGATCGAAGTGACCATCAGAGTACTCGTCTTGGTTTGATCGATCAGGTAAATGTGCCCACCGGAGTCTTCTTCTGCCCCGTGTCCATACCAACCTCGTGTCGAATGCTTAGAAGCACCTTCAAATTCTGGCTCTACCAAATCATGCACACCTACACGAAAAGGTATTGTAATCACAATTCCATCTTCCAAATGAGTAAGTTGATTTTGATATGGTCTCTGTTCTCTTATAAAAGAGATTAGTACTTCAGTTCCCTCAGTGCGAACACTAGTGCGAATGTATGCACTTGACGAAAAATCGGCACATACAGTATAATTATTACAGAGGAAAAAATAGTGCCCTGTAATGCAATTGATCTCTAGAATGGGATCGCTTTTATCACAGGCTATCATGCCAATCAACAACACAATCGGCATGAATTTCGCAACAGTCGGTTTGTAGTTCACAACTTGATTACTTTATGTATCGTCGTTGGTGATTTTATCATATATACTCCAGCAGGTAAATCATCCAATCGCGATGCACCATCCTGAACTTTTCGTTTTGTCAAAACACTGACTCCACTCAAGGGATAGATATCAAGTTCTTTGCCATCCCATTGGGCACCAAAATTGACCGAACTTAACGTTGGATTGGGAAAAACTTCTTCTACCTGCTCCAAATCATGTATTTGGGATGAAGATAAATTTATGTCATTGTAAGGTACAGAACCCAACTGGTCTCCAAAGGCCGCGACAGCGCAGGCGCGGTCCTTCAGTTTCTTGGCCACATTACAGCAACTGCTATTACCATAGGTATGTCCGTACCATGGTGGCTGAGGTCCTGGACCATAAGGAGCATAGTAAGGACTGGGTTTTGACCATCGTGGAATAATATAATACGATGGATTCATTCTGATAGTGCCAGAAGACATTATTGTAGCCTTGTTATAAAATTGATATGCATGAGCGTCGTTGGGATCCGGGTCCGATTCATGACGACCGCCTATTAAATGTCCCATCTCGTGAGTAGCTGCATAGTCAACTGCAGCATATGAAACATGAACTATACAGCCCGAATGGATCGGATTAGTAACCTCAATCAAGTATGCATAACCTTGACTGGTGGTGCCATAATTAGGACCATTTGCCAACAATACAACCATATCTGCCCCATAATATTCTCGTTCGTCTACAACTACTTGTTCATCAATTTTGAGCCGATCCTTAAACATGCTGTTGGTTTCCGTAAAATCGGAATAGTGCCAAGTCCCCACCTTCTTAAAAGATATATCACTTCCAATCCCACTCTTTCCACTTGCATAGTTAGCTTGCCAGATCACCTGATTGGCAATATTGTTGATGTTTAGTCCAGAGTTTTGCGCATTTGTACTATAGGCAAATAGAACTTCAATCTCATTATCACAGACAGAGCGACCAGCCGGAACCCGTCCGACCGGATGTGGTTTAGATTTCTCCAATGGAGAACCATCCTGACTGCAATGAAGTTCTGACAATAGCTTAGGCTCTAATTCTATCAGGGCACTAAGGCCACCGCCCATATCCTCAATCAAAAATCCACGATCGTTAGTACGGATCTGGCCAAATCTGTTGCCATTCCGATCCGTATGTAGTTCAATTCTGCCACCTTCCCCAAAACCAGCAACCCAAACATGGCCGTTGCCGCTTTCCACTTCTTCAGCAAAAAGAATCGCTGATTGCTTTCCAGATCGCGGCAATTGCACCTTGGCATTTTCTGACACAAAAAATTCAGATGGATCGGCAAAAACGATCAAATCGATATCTGAAAAAGCAGGATTTGATCCCAGCATGGACAATTTATGCTGATCTTTTGTATCCAAATTGACCTGTGAAATTTGAGCCTCTGTAAACAAACTGGTGCTCACCGCTTGACCAAAAGTACTATAACAAGGAAGCAACAGTGAAATAACTAGAATGAGTATTGTAGGGGGGGGGTAGGGTTCTCATAAGAATGATTTTTAATAAGGTACACCTTTTTTATATGCTTGTCAAGTCTTATTGTGTCCTTACCCTAAAATTGCGCAGCCAAATATTCCGCCAAATCGACTTTTAGCACTTTCATACCTCATCAATTTGCCGGCCATGCATCGACTCTATTTCGCAGCTCTCCTTCTTTGCTTTCTCAATAGCCTATCAATCGCACAAAGCGAAAAGCCCGCCCTCACCGAAGACCAATACCTCACCTGGAAAGACATCGATCGGCCCGTCATATCACCCGACGGCAACTGGATTGCCTACGAAGTAAATCCAGCCTGGGGAGATGGCAAGCTCTACTTGTATCATGCTCCCACTGCAACCGAGCGAATTTTCGAACGCGCCAGCAGACCGACTTTTGACCGACACAATTCGCATCTCGCCTTTCAGGTGAGCCCGCCCATGGAGGATGTTCGCGATTTAAAACGTCGCAAGAAAAAGGAGAAAGACCTGCCCACCGACACCCTCATCATCATGGACCTCAATGCCCAACAAATGAGCATTGTTCCTGACCTCAAACGGTTCCAAATGCCAGAGGAATGGGGTGGCTGGATATTTTATGAAATCGATGCCAAACGCGATTCCCTGGTCGAAAAATCGCTTGCGCGCAAAATCACAAAAAAGGAAAAGACACTCTTGCGTAAAAACCTCGAAACAGGCCAAGTCGACACCAGCTGGTTTGTGACAAACTACACCCTGGCTGAAGATCAGCCTGCGATGGTGATTGCTCACAATACCCCTGATTCACTAGCACTACATACCGTGACTCACCTTAATCTCAATAACAGTCTGAGCACCGAGCTGTATCGCAATGCAGGTACAACCGATCAGCACGGCATCAGTCACGATGGCACCCAGATTGGATTTGTGGCAAATCCCGATACCACCGAAGCCAGACTTAAGCCGCTTGAGTTATATTATTGGCAAAAGGGCATGGGGAGTAGCCGTCAGGTAGGTAGTCCCACCAGTGCTTTTCTCGAAGAAGAACAGATGATCTCACCTCACCGTGATGTCACCTTCACTGAAGATGGGGCGCTAATGATTTTTGGCATCAGTGATCATCCCGTACTCAAAGACACCACGCTGCTTGATGATGAAATTGTCAATGTAGAAGTCTGGAGCCATACCGATGGGCGACTCTTCACTCAGCAAGAATCTCAGGAAGACGACGACCGCAAGGAAAATTACCTCACCATCTACCGTCCTGCCCAGCAGAAAGTTGTCAACCTGGGTCGCAGAGGGATTTCCAATGTATCGCTCAACAGGAACCAAGATCTTCCCATCGCTTTGGCCACGGAAGATGAAGCCTATGCCAAGACATTTAGTTGGGAGGGCATCAGCTACCGAGATGTGTTTGTGATCGATACCCGCACCGGGCAGACCAAGCAAATCGCCACCAAAATGGCAGGTAGACCATCCCTTTCGCCCGATGGGAAATTTGCTGTCTGGTATGAAATTCTTGACTCTACCTGGCATGCCTACGATGTGGCAACCGAGCAAACGGTTCAGCTCACTTCGAATGAAAATCATCCATTTTACGACGAGCTCAATGATCGGCCCATGCATCCGGGTAGCTATCGCTCGGGAGGTTGGACCGAAGATGGCCATATCCTCATCTATGATCGCTACGATATCTGGAAAATAAATCCGAAAGACCCTCAAGCAGCAATGTCCATCACAAAGGGACGTGCAAACGAAGTGGTCTCGCGAATTATTAGGTTGGACCGGGACGATCCCTATGTAAGCGAAGAAAATGCATTGGTGCATCAATTTATGCGCGCGACCAAAGAAGAGCAGTATGCCACGCTTACGCTAAACGAAGACGTAAATCCACCATTGCTCAAAGTAGCTGCCAGCCTAGATCGAAGACCCATCAAGGCCAAAGACAGTGAGGCGATCGTGTATACCGAAGAATCCTATACCAAGTTTCCGGATCTCATCCTCTCTGACCTTGCTTTTAGTGCGACCAAAACGATCAGCAGTGCCAATCCTCAGCAGGCAGAGTATCTATGGGGCACGATAGAACATGTGCGATGGACCGACGGTGAAGGCATTGAGCACGAGGGTATGTTGGCCAAGCCCGAAAATTTTGATCCAAATCGCAAGTACCCGATGATCGTAAATTTTTACGAGCGCAGTGCTGATGGTCTAAATCGCCATCGCTCCATGAATCCTGGTCGGTCTACGATTTCATACCCTTTTTATACCAGCAATGGCTATGTGATTTTTAACCCCGATATCCACTACCGCATTGGTCATCCCGGGCTCAGTGCGCTAGAAGATGTCATGTCGGGTACTCAGCACATCGTCGACATGGGTTTTATTGATGAAAATAAAATTGGCTTGCAAGGACATAGTTGGGGAGGCTATCAAATTGCCGATATCGTCACGCGCACCAATATGTTTGCCTGCGCTGAATCGGGTGCACCCGTTGTCAATATGATTTCGGCGTACGGTGGCATACGTTGGGGGTCTGGCATGAGCCGCATGTTTCAGTACGAACATACCCAGAGTAGACTGGGCGGCACCCTCTGGGAAAAGCCGGAATTATACCTTGAAAACTCCCCGATTTTTAGAATTAATAAAATCGAAACTCCGATTTTAATTATGCACAATGACAAGGACACGGCTGTGCCTTGGTATCAAGGCATCGAGTTCTTTGTGGCCATGCGTCGCTTAAATAAACCGGCCTGGATGCTTAATTACAATGGCGAACCTCATTGGGCAGTAAAATGGCAAAATCGCTTGGATTTTAATAAGCGCATGTTTCAATTTTTCAACCACTATCTCAAAGATGCGCCCATGCCTAAGTGGATGCAGGAGGGAGTGCCCGCAATAGAAAAGGGAATTAATCAAGGATACGAATTAGACGTGAGACGTTAGACCTAAAGACCTTAGACTCTAGATTTGAAACTTAAGCTAGAATCAGTAGTAAATCTAAAGTCTAGTGTCTGACATCTAATGTCTAGCAAGTACTTTCACCTAATTAACGCTACCGGCATTGACTTATCAAACTGCCCTGCCAGGACTGGTGTCTGCACATTTTTGGTATAATCCTGCACATTAAGATGGACGTAATTAAATAATTCCTCGATGGTCACAATTTGATTAAAATCCAGATCAGCCTCTCCTTTCAGTCCCTCAATTAAATAGTGGCTAAATACGCCTTGGCGTAATCCTTGTGATTCGAGAGAATATTCTTCCGGTTTTGATGAGACCAAAAATGCGGTGCCTCCCGAACTTTTATTTAATTTATCGTAAAATAAATCCAGGGATTTTGTCAAGCCAGAACGCGCCGCAAGCAGGCTGCCCGAGTAACACGCATCAGCAACGTACAATTTATTTTTAGCCTTGCAGGAAGCTAATTTCTTCCGCATCTCATCGTAGGTCAGATTATTTTTATATCCATCCGAATCGATCGGTAAAAATGAGCCATTTAATCCATGCCCGGAAAAAAAGCAAAATACCGCATCGTTTTCATCGGCACGCATTAGGAGGTCATCCATGGCCGCATCGATATTTGCCTTTGTGGCAGACTCATCAATTAAAATTCGAATTTGATTGTCGTGGACCGCTCCTCCCTCCGGGCTTTTCAAAAATGCATAGACTCGGTACGCATCATCGTCCGTGTATTTGAGCGTTTTAAACTTGTCGTAGCGCGACACGCCCACAATTAGAGCATATATTTTCGTCTCACCGCTTTCGCTGGTCACGAGATTCTTGTCGCCCCTCATAAAGATCCCTTTGACCCATTTCCCATCCAGCACATCTCCGTTTTGGTAAACCATTTTCCCATCTCCATGTGGCTTGTCCAACTGCCAATACCCAATATAATGATCCCCATTTGCATAGTCCACCACACCCTGTCCGCTCGGATTATTAGCCAGGAATTCTCCTTCATATCGTGTACCATCTGGATAGGTAAAAGTGCCAAGGCCCGTGAGACAGTCTTCCCGATTGCAATTGGGTAGGGCCTCATACACAACTGCCTCTTCACCGCTTTCCTCTTCATAACGCTCTACCAGTATGCCGTCTTCCCACAAACCAGCAATGGCCTCGCTGTCTTGCTTATGGTGGGTTCCAAAACCATTCGGTTTGCCCCCTTTCCAGAGTCCCTCAAAGCTTCCCCGATCCTTAAAGACGTAGGTTCCCTCGCCATCAAATTTGTCGCTGTGAAACTGCCCATCATAGCGATCACCAATCTTAAAGATCATGGATCCCTTACCGTGTCGCATACCTTGATACCACTGACCTTTGTACACATCACCATTCGAATAATACAGGCTCCCTTTGCCCTGGGGTTTGGCCGCTGAAAATTCGCCAGCGTAAATAGCAGAAGACTTAAAGCGGTATTTACCCTTTCCTTGACGGCAATTGCCTTCCAAACACTGGCTATGAAGAATGCCAGCAGCAGCAAGGAGAAAAATCAACAGAACAGTACGACGCATCTTAAAGAGAAGATTAATGAAGTATGTGTGCGTCGATCTTACGTTGATTGGTTGACTTGAAAAACTCTTGAATGGCTCGCCATATTGCAGCATCAAGTGTTAAAATGATCGTTGCCAGCCTGCCAATTCTGCAAGTGCACACCTACGTACTTTTCTTCCTACCTTTGCATTAAAATAGATAACCATGCGTACTATATTGATCATTGCAACCCTAGGTATCCTTTCAAATTTAGCTTGTGCACAAGCTGAAAAGAATGAAGATCATCCCGAGTCGGCTACATACGATAGTTTTGGGGATCAAATCTCTTCAGATGACGCGATCGCTTATGCAGACCTGCTGGCCCAACTCGAAACGACAGACAGCGTTAAGACCAAAGTAACTGGCACGATTAACGCAGTATGCAAGATGAAAGGCTGTTGGATGCACGTCAGTGCGGCTGATCAGGCCTCGCCCGCTTTTGTAAAATTTAAGGACTACGCCTTTTTTGTCCCGAAAGATGCAGAAGGCCGTGAAGTCGTGATGGAAGGAGTCGCTTACAAAGAAATCACGCCTGTTGAAGAGCTCAAACATTACGCAGAAGACGAAGGCAAGAGCGCAGAAGAGATTGCCAAGATCACTGAGCCTGTTGAGGAGCTAAAGTTCATGGCCTCGGGAGTACTCCTCAAAAAGTAAGGAAGGATTGGTCTGAGAAAACTTAAAAAAAAGTTAAGGAAGTGGCAGCATTTCGATAAAAGCGAGCGTTAAAGAAAAAAGCAGCCCCTAAAAAACTCTCTACTGCTATTTAGATACTTACTTGCTAAGTATAAAAAAGGGGCTGCCGATTTGATTTTTCCTTTCTACCTAAAGAACAACCTTCGGGTTGTTCTTGAAGTTCCCTTATATAACATTGAATTTGTACTGCTTAGTATTCTAGCGTACAAATCGCTGCATCAATTGGTCCAAATCCACATTCTCGCGGATCAGTTCGATGGCTCTACTCACTTTCCAAGGCGTGTTGAGATTGATTTTCACTTCGATCCGGCTGATTTTCATCACCGAACCAAAGGTATCCAGGTGGGTCCGGATCAATGGAAGATTGTGCCTGCGTAAATACTCAAGTGCTTCTTCGGCTACCTCACCATCACCCGTAGCCACCACACCGGCAAGCGGCGAGCCCTCTCTTCCAGATTTTTCTGAGATGCGATTCACCTTGCGGAGAGCGCGTTCCATCCGATCTACACCCACCACCATTAAAGCGTTCTTGACTTCTCGTAGGCGATCCGAATGAAGCAAGGTACCCGAAACCACATCTTCGACCTGACGCTCGATGTAATCATTGTTGAGTACGACAGAACCATTGATCGCACTGCAAATCGTCTTCAAAATCGGATAGGCCATGGTCTCGTCGTATGGCACTACTCCGAGCAATGGCAAGTCCATTTCCCGTAATTTTATGCCCACGTAGTGGCGCACTTTTTCCAATTTTTCGGGGATCACTTTGTTGATAATCACTCCCTTGATGGGCACCTTGTTTTCGCGAAATATGGCAATACTGACATTCAAGCGATCAATGGTACTTCCTATGCCTCCTTCTACGATCATGATTGCAGCAGCATTGAGGCGCTTTGCGACCGCAGCATTCGAGAGATTTACCACACTGCCTACGCCGGGATGTCCTGTACCTTCATAAATGACGAGGTCATGTTTTTCCTCAAGGTGTCGGGCAGCCTCATCGATGCGTGACTCATACGCAAATGCCTGGGGGTTGTCGAGATACGCCGTAGTCGCACCATCTCCCAAGATCACAGGAGAGTGCATTTCGGGCAAGATCTTAAATCCCAGCAAATCAGCAAACAACAATGTGTCTTTGTCGACTCTCAAATTGTCTACGGTAAGGTATCGCTGTCCCACTGGCTTGCAATACCCAACGTTTACTCCTTCTTGCCTGAGTACCGACACAAGACCGAGTGTAGATGTGGTCTTACCGACATGCTGATTGGTGGCAGCTACGTAGAGGTTGTCCGATTTCATGCGGGAAAAGGTAGGAAATGATAAAGTACCATTGCACCTATTTGACCCGGAACTGTTCAGCATTCTTACGGACTCGCTAAAAATTGAGCGGCATTACTTATGTACGCTCACCCAAAACTGTGAGATCACTCCAAGTACACTACTAGATCACTTCAAAGCGTAGCACGGTCTTCAATCGCTCCGGAGCTACTTTCCTAAAATCTGATATATAGATTTCGCGATGTACCTTCGATTTCCTGGTTAGATTTTGCTCAGCCGCAAATGCCTCCATGCGTGCAAAACTCGCGGGCTCATCATCAAAAGGGCCGATGTGCATCATCTGCACTGACTTGCCATCCGTGATTTTTTCAAATTTTACGAACTCCAGGAGATCGTGCGGTTTTTTCTGCTCGACCAATTTTTTCATTTCAGCAAAAAAATCTACTGTGATAAAATCAGGCTGCCTCAGCATGAGCGTAAAAACCAGATCGTCTTTGTTTATTTTTCCCTGAAACGTTTTTCTTGCCTTTTCGTTGATGTCCCAGATACCCTCTAGCGGATACACCGTGTAATCACGATATCCCGCCGGTGGATTTTGCACCTTTTTCAGATTCATCTTGATTGCATACGCCATGCTATACAGCACGGTGATGTGCTTGGTAAAATGGTCGGTGTTCGGATTGCCTGCACCTTTTACCGTAAGGAATTGAAATTCTGGAATATCTACAATTGTTGGTGTAGCCTTCGGCAAATAAAATTCCTTCTCACGTTTACGCCACTCGTATTTCATGACTTTGTAAAGCTCCAACGGAGTATTCTGTAGATGGCGTACAGGATGGCCGATAAAATGAGCAAAGAAATAATGAGCATTTCGAGGTGTCTAGCAAGATAGTACCAATGCCTATTAGTTTACTTGTATCGATGGTCCAAACCAAAAATACACCTGCCTGCTACCAGACAAGTGTATTCTTAACTCGCTGTGAGAGAAGGATTCGAACCTCCACGAGGTAGTTAGCTAAGCCGCAATTTAAGTGGTCAACCCTAGATCCATCCGAAGACAGAACATTACAGCCAGTTTATCCCAGTTCCCCACCCCCGAGACAGGAGGGCACGTCTGCCGGTTT
>Ga0114956_1003997_pt1 | contig 11316 bp, 5 predicted proteins | sample MaitaG_FD_87304 | JGI IMG/M metagenome (GOLD analysis project Ga0114956, IMG submission 87304) | Marine algal microbial communities from Maine, USA - Maine_Asex2 metaG | ecosystem: Host-associated > Algae > Red algae > Unclassified | place: Maine, USA | collected 2015-01-05 | reverse complement strand
ATTTTTTCGCTAGTTTTCTTCAAAAAATCGTTGAATAGTTGTTCTATTGAACTATTTTTTGGAGGAAAATAGCGGAAAAAGAGCATTTCAGATAAGTGTTTCTTAAAGGAGGACAAGTCTACTATAAACACGTTATCAAAGAGCTCTTGTATATCTTAGGATTTGCAAGAGCTTTTTTTATAAAAGAGGTCTGACTTCTGACTTCTCTTTTCAATATAATATGAAATTACCTTATGGCTTGCTAGCAGATCAATTTATCCATATATCAGAGGTGCAATCTGGTAGAACCGATGTGCAATGCCCTTATTGTAATAAAGCATTGGTAGCCAAAAAAGGTAAAATTAAACGACATCATTTTGCACATGCTGGAGAGAGTTGTATGCTTAGCTTCAGCCAAAATCTATTTAGTCTACAAGGAAAATTGCCTATACAACATCCACTATTTATTTTTGCAGAACGAAAAACCAAAGCTATCCAAGATAATGTAGACCGCATCAATCAGCAATATAGCGAACTACAAGAACAAGCAATCGCAGAAAAAAAACTACTGCCTGAACTATTCCAACACTTAGAAAAATTACAGGCGTTCTATCTCACCAAACAGATGCATTTAAAGGCGAGCCAAATTCAAGAGCTAAGGCTGCAAGTTAAAAAATTTACGAGTCAAAAAATTGCTGCTTTTCCAGCTTTTCATCTCATAAAAGGCATTCCATTTACGAAAACGTACACCGATGGAACCCAATACTGCACTATGGAAGAGCTTGAAAAAGATGCCGAAGAAAAGGAATATTACTATCCCTCCTTTTTTCATAAATATGTTCAATGTCTTAAAAATTATTCTAGCGATAAGACTAGTACGATAGCAATCTCCACAACTCGCCTCTTATTTCAAAGGGAACTATCTTATTTTAAACGATTTAAATTATATTTTTTAGAAGTCCGTACAGAAAAGGGAAGTTTTCATAAAATCGGTTTGACCTCAAGAGCTATTGAAACTAGGATGCAAGAAATTACCCAAGACTTACAAGCGTTTTACAAGCATGTTGAAGTAGAGGTACTATTCCTAAAGGAAAACTACGCATTTTTGGAGACCTTTTTTAAACAAAAATATAGCACCTACCAAATGAAGCTTGGTATCTTGACGGAATATTTTCAGTTCCCTTCTCCCCTACTGGCTTCTATCTTATTAGATTTTGAATTGGTAGGCCATGCAGGTAAGCCGCCTAGAAATACGGAACTTTGGGCTTATTGGGCCTATCAGAAAAGTACTAAAAAAATATATGGCTATACTACGAAAAGTATTTATGTGGAAGGACAAAAAATAATTTTGTCTAGTCAGGAGGAAAGTATCGTAAGACGGATTCGCAATCCGTTAACGTAAGACGGATTCGTAATCCGTTAACGTCCTATTTAAACGGATTACGAATCTGTCTGCGTGGACGGATTACGAATCCGTCTTACGGTTTAAATAGTCATAATATCTTTTTCTTTAGCAACGAGTAGATCGTCTACTTTCTTCGTAAAGTTGTTAGTAGCATCTTGCACGATAGCCTCTTTATCCTTGCCGGAATCTTCGGGGAAGCCATCTTTTACGGCCTTCTTAATCGAACTCATCGCATCCTTTCGGGCAGTCCGAATACTAATTTTTGCATCTTCTCCTAAAGCTTTCGCTTTTTTCACTAGATCTTTTCGACGGTCTTCAGTTAAAGGAGGAATACTTAGCCGAATCATTTCTCCATCATTCATAGGGGTAATCCCTAAATTAGCTTCAAAAATCGCTTTTTCAATAGCCGCTAAAGCAGTTTTCTCCCAAGGCTGAATAGTTAAAGTTCTAGTATCTGACTTCGAAATATTTGCTACTTGATTCATTGGTGTAGGACTGCCATAATAAGTAACTAATAGATCACTAACCATATTTGGAGAAGCCTTACCTGTTCTTAACTTCAAAAGTTCTCGATGTAAACGCTCTAAAGATTCTCCCATAGATTCCTGAGCTATTTCAATCGACATATTAATATCATCGAGCATAATAATTTAATTTTTATTAAAAAATCAGTTGTTGCGAATAGATTTGCTCTAATCCTTCGCTATAAAAAAATGAAGAATTAAGAATGCTAGACATCCAAAAAACGTCTGACATTCTTAATTATTCATTCTTAATTATTCATTCCTAATTATTCATTCTTAATTCTTCCTGCTAATAAGTTTTCCTAAAAATTATATACGACCGCACCCTCTTTCACCGCTATCTCTTTATTTTGTTCCATTTTCTGAATAATCACATTAATCTGTTGGTTAACTTCTACCGAATTATATTGTAATAAAATATAGCTCTTTAAAGATTCTAGAGCTGCCGGCCGATTTCCAGATAGCACCAATCGTTTAATGGTCTCTTTAGCGATTTTATCAGAAAGCAAGAGTTTATCCCCTGTCCCGTTAGTCGGTTTAGTAACTACCGCAGTAGCCGTATTCGTTCTAGGCGCAACCTCTTTATTCACGGCCTTTTGGATTACTTCCTTTTCAGCGGTCTTTACTCTAAAAGGCTCAGTAGCCACCATTTTAACTGGCTTTTTTACCACCTCTTTCTCCGCTTCTTCCTTTTTTGTTGACCAACTTATGCCATTTAAGTCACTTGTGGCAGTAGATTTTTGTTTACTTCTAGTCACTCTGATACAGCCGCGTCCCTGTTCATTAATGTATTGAATTAAGTTGTCTATTTTAGTATCTTCCGAAATAATAGCAAATTCAATATCTTGTGTTAATTGTTCATCTAATTTCCCCAAATAAAAGCTAATATGCGTTGCTATTGCTTCTGGAGTAGTACCGTCCACGCCAATCCAGCGTACGTTTTCTCCTAAATGTTGCAACTGCTTCACTAAATAAAAAGGGATACTTTTTGCTTCCTTATCTACAAAAACATAAACTTTATCACAAACCTGTTCTAATTTGTCAAATTTTATTTTTTGTAAATCTAAGATACTAATAAAAATAATTCTGCTATACTGATCTGATTCCAACTCCATATCTTTTTTTTTTGGGTCTCAATTATTATAGTCTGTGGCTCTAAAAATAAGCTTTTTTTCAAAGGAGGACTAAAATAATTTAATTACTGAAGCTTTCCAATCTTTCTACCCAACTATTTTCATTGATTATTGATTATTCATTATTACCCATTGCCGAATTACACGTAATGCCTACGTTATAGAAATAATCAATACTTAATAATCCCAACCTACTGAGCTGTCGCAAATATATCTAGATGCCCTATGCTTAATTGTTGTCTCCTAGTGATAATTAATTCTTTTTTTCGTTGCAACCATTTTGGAAATTGCTCTTTGAGTTGCACTTCAAAATCTAGTTCTTGTAAGGCATTTTCCATGAAATTTAATAGGTAATAGTGCATTTTAATATCATCCTCCATTAGTTGCCAATAGCTGTCCGCTTCTTGACTTGACCAATCCGCTTCTTTAAATAATTGAACTAACTTCTTTCCTGCTTGTTTCCCCATAGCACGACCAAAAGCTTGTGGTCGTTCCATATGTTTATTATACAAGCTTATATAGTTATCATCAAAAGGATCGGTTGGTCTAAATTCCATTTCCTGATAGTTCATGGTAAATAAACAAGCACCTTTTTCTTTTAAGATAGGACTTAAAAAAGCTTCTATTTGTGTGGCAGGCAGTAAGTCAAATATGGCATTCCCTAACACCAAATCAACACTAGATAAATCTACCAAACTGGCAATATTTAAAAGAGAATCGTTGAGAATTTGAAAAGATAAGGTTTTAGCAGGAGTCGTTATCTTATATTTATCTGCTTGCTCTTCCCATTCGTATTTGTGATACAAAGCAAAATCTTTTAACCGTCGAATTAAGATCGGGTTAAGCGTAGTATCCATTTCTATAAAGGTCCAAGATTGGTCTTGTTTCAATTTATCCATAAGATATAAAGCATTTGACCCCGTTCCTGCACCTACATCCACTAGGTTTAAACTTGTTTTAGCTTTTAAATAGTTTAAAGCGGTCGATTCTATGGTCTTATTTCTAGCTTCAGAATCATAAGGATAGCGTTCATTTAGCCAATCTGCATTAAAATTATCTTCTTCCATAATGATTTTTTCTATATTGTAACTTTATAGGTTTTTTTCTTAAAAATTGAAAATCTTCAAGAAAAAAAATAAGCACCAAAATATGCAAAAATATACAAAAGCCAATAAAGCGCTATGGAATCGAAGAACGAGCATCCATCTGCAATCGGAAATGTATAATATGCCAGCCTTTTTAAAAGGAGCGACTTCTCTAAAAGCGATTGAGTTAGCCTTATTAGGCAAGGTAAAAGGTAAGAAAATTTTGCACTTACAGTGCCATTTTGGGCAAGATACTTTATCCTTAGCTAGGATGGGGGCAGAAGTAACGGGCTTAGATCTGTCAGATAAAGCTATCGAAACCGCAAGAACATTAAACCAAAAACTAGGACTGAATGCCCAATTCGTCTGTTGTGATGTATTAGAAGCAGACCAGCATATTTCCGAAAAATTTGACTTCATATTTACATCTTATGGCACTATTGGATGGCTACCCACCTTAGAAAAATGGGGGCAGCTAATTGCCCATTTCTTAAAACCAAACGGTCAACTAATTTTCGTCGAATTTCACCCCATGATGTGGACCTTGGATGATGCTACCTTCACACAAATCGCTCATTCCTATTTTAATGTCAAAACTTTTTTAGAAACAGAAACCAGTACCTATTCAGATGGTCCGAGTCATGAGCCTTTAGCCTCTTATTCTTGGAATCATCCATTCACGGAGGTCTTTCAGACTTTATTAGACAATAAGCTTATTATTCAACATTTTAAAGAATACGATACATCTCCTTATAATTGTTTTCCCAATACCGTGGCAGTAGATGGAGGATATCAAATAAAAGGATTGGAGAAAAAACTACCAATGGTGTATTCTATTGTTGCTGGTAAATAGCTGTTTATTTGTTTAAGCTGTTTATTTGTTTAGCGGGTAAACAAATAAACATTTTAAACAAATAAACAGCTATTTACACCTTCAAAATAAACATTATGATTTCCTTAACTATTTAAAGGTTATTTTTTTTTCTTTCCCCCAATTTAAAAACTATATTTGGGCTTTAGATTTACCAACGCATTTTAGTTGGTAATGATAATATATTAGTGATACTAAAAAATTGAGCCAAAACAAAGACATATCTTTTTAGGATAATAAAAAACTAGTGAGTAATAAGTTTTAGTTTCATCAATATTCTTTGAGTCATTAAGCAGGAGGTCGGACCTAAAAGTTCGACCTTTTTTTTATGGAATAATCTAAGATTGTTGGACAAGTTTATCCATTCGGTTGACATTTCGTTTTTTTTAAAATCAAATTCAACCTCAATTTCAATTTCAATCTCAAACCTTGACGTTGGCAGCGTTTCGTGGGCAACGTCACGGTTTGAGATTGAAATTGAGGTTGAATTTGATTTTAAAAGTGTCAAAACTTTTGCTGTCTTGATAAACTTGTCGATTGTTGCTCAACAAATTCTAATTTCTTGGAATAAAAGTATAACTTGCTATGCGTTACCCTACAAACCAAAAGAACTTCTCTCGTTCTGAGCGAGAGTAAGGAGCTTTATTTTTGGTGTTTTTCATGAAAAACACCAAAAATAAAGCTCCTTACTCTCGCTCAGAACGAGAGAAGTTCTTTTGGTTTGTAGGGTAACGCATAGCAAGTTATACTTTTATTCCAAGAAATTAGAATTTGTTGAGCAACAATCGACAAGTTTATCAAGACAGCAAAAGTTTTGACACTTTTAAAATCAAATTCAACCTCAATTTCAATCTCAAACCGTGACGTTGCCCACGAAACGCTGCCAACGTCAAGGTTTGAGATTGAAATTGAAATTGAGGTTGAATTTGATTTTAAAAAAAACGAAATGTCAACCGAATGGATAAACTTGTCCAACAATCTTAGATTATTCCATAAAAAAAAGGTCGAACTTTTAGGTCCGACCTCCTGCTTAATGACTCAAAGAATATTGATGAAACTAAAACTTATTACTCACTAGTTTTTTATTATCCTAAAAAGATATGTCTTTGTTTTGGCTCAATTTTTTAGTATCACTAATATATTATCATTACCAACTAAAATGCGTTGGTAAATCTAAAGCCCAAATATAGTTTTTAAATTGGGGGAAAGAAAAAAAAATAACCTTTAAATAGTTAAGGAAATCATAATGTTTATTTTGAAGGTGTAAATAGCTGTTTATTTGTTTAAAATGTTTATTTGTTTACCCGCTAAACAAATAAACAGCTTAAACAAATAAACAGCTATTTACCAGCAACAATAGAATACACCATTGGTAGTTTTTTCTCCAATCCTTTTATTTGATATCCTCCATCTACTGCCACGGTATTGGGAAAACAATTATAAGGAGATGTATCGTATTCTTTAAAATGTTGAATAATAAGCTTATTGTCTAATAAAGTCTGAAAGACCTCCGTGAATGGATGATTCCAAGAATAAGAGGCTAAAGGCTCATGACTCGGACCATCTGAATAGGTACTGGTTTCTGTTTCTAAAAAAGTTTTGACATTAAAATAGGAATGAGCGATTTGTGTGAAGGTAGCATCATCCAAGGTCCACATCATGGGGTGAAATTCGACGAAAATTAGTTGACCGTTTGGTTTTAAGAAATGGGCAATTAGCTGCCCCCATTTTTCTAAGGTGGGTAGCCATCCAATAGTGCCATAAGATGTAAATATGAAGTCAAATTTTTCGGAAATATGCTGGTCTGCTTCTAATACATCACAACAGACGAATTGGGCATTCAGTCCTAGTTTTTGGTTTAATGTTCTTGCGGTTTCGATAGCTTTATCTGACAGATCTAAGCCCGTTACTTCTGCCCCCATCCTAGCTAAGGATAAAGTATCTTGCCCAAAATGGCACTGTAAGTGCAAAATTTTCTTACCTTTTACCTTGCCTAATAAGGCTAACTCAATCGCTTTTAGAGAAGTCGCTCCTTTTAAAAAGGCTGGCATATTATACATTTCCGATTGCAGATGGATGCTCGTTCTTCGATTCCATAGCGCTTTATTGGCTTTTGTATATTTTTGCATATTTTGGTGCTTATTTTTTTTCTTGAAGATTTTCAATTTTTAAGAAAAAAACCTATAAAGTTACAATATAGAAAAAATCATTATGGAAGAAGATAATTTTAATGCAGATTGGCTAAATGAACGCTATCCTTATGATTCTGAAGCTAGAAATAAGACCATAGAATCGACCGCTTTAAACTATTTAAAAGCTAAAACAAGTTTAAACCTAGTGGATGTAGGTGCAGGAACGGGGTCAAATGCTTTATATCTTATGGATAAATTGAAACAAGACCAATCTTGGACCTTTATAGAAATGGATACTACGCTTAACCCGATCTTAATTCGACGGTTAAAAGATTTTGCTTTGTATCACAAATACGAATGGGAAGAGCAAGCAGATAAATATAAGATAACGACTCCTGCTAAAACCTTATCTTTTCAAATTCTCAACGATTCTCTTTTAAATATTGCCAGTTTGGTAGATTTATCTAGTGTTGATTTGGTGTTAGGGAATGCCATATTTGACTTACTGCCTGCCACACAAATAGAAGCTTTTTTAAGTCCTATCTTAAAAGAAAAAGGTGCTTGTTTATTTACCATGAACTATCAGGAAATGGAATTTAGACCAACCGATCCTTTTGATGATAACTATATAAGCTTGTATAATAAACATATGGAACGACCACAAGCTTTTGGTCGTGCTATGGGGAAACAAGCAGGAAAGAAGTTAGTTCAATTATTTAAAGAAGCGGATTGGTCAAGTCAAGAAGCGGACAGCTATTGGCAACTAATGGAGGATGATATTAAAATGCACTATTACCTATTAAATTTCATGGAAAATGCCTTACAAGAACTAGATTTTGAAGTGCAACTCAAAGAGCAATTTCCAAAATGGTTGCAACGAAAAAAAGAATTAATTATCACTAGGAGACAACAATTAAGCATAGGGCATCTAGATATATTTGCGACAGCTCAGTAGGTTGGGATTATTAAGTATTGATTATTTCTATAACGTAGGCATTACGTGTAATTCGGCAATGGGTAATAATGAATAATCAATAATCAATGAAAATAGTTGGGTAGAAAGATTGGAAAGCTTCAGTAATTAAATTATTTTAGTCCTCCTTTGAAAAAAAGCTTATTTTTAGAGCCACAGACTATAATAATTGAGACCCAAAAAAAAAAGATATGGAGTTGGAATCAGATCAGTATAGCAGAATTATTTTTATTAGTATCTTAGATTTACAAAAAATAAAATTTGACAAATTAGAACAGGTTTGTGATAAAGTTTATGTTTTTGTAGATAAGGAAGCAAAAAGTATCCCTTTTTATTTAGTGAAGCAGTTGCAACATTTAGGAGAAAACGTACGCTGGATTGGCGTGGACGGTACTACTCCAGAAGCAATAGCAACGCATATTAGCTTTTATTTGGGGAAATTAGATGAACAATTAACACAAGATATTGAATTTGCTATTATTTCGGAAGATACTAAAATAGACAACTTAATTCAATACATTAATGAACAGGGACGCGGCTGTATCAGAGTGACTAGAAGTAAACAAAAATCTACTGCCACAAGTGACTTAAATGGCATAAGTTGGTCAACAAAAAAGGAAGAAGCGGAGAAAGAGGTGGTAAAAAAGCCAGTTAAAATGGTGGCTACTGAGCCTTTTAGAGTAAAGACCGCTGAAAAGGAAGTAATCCAAAAGGCCGTGAATAAAGAGGTTGCGCCTAGAACGAATACGGCTACTGCGGTAGTTACTAAACCGACTAACGGGACAGGGGATAAACTCTTGCTTTCTGATAAAATCGCTAAAGAGACCATTAAACGATTGGTGCTATCTGGAAATCGGCCGGCAGCTCTAGAATCTTTAAAGAGCTATATTTTATTACAATATAATTCGGTAGAAGTTAACCAACAGATTAATGTGATTATTCAGAAAATGGAACAAAATAAAGAGATAGCGGTGAAAGAGGGTGCGGTCGTATATAATTTTTAGGAAAACTTATTAGCAGGAAGAATTAAGAATGAATAATTAGGAATGAATAATTAAGAATGAATAATTAAGAATGTCAGACGTTTTTTGGATGTCTAGCATTCTTAATTCTTCATTTTTTTATAGCGAAGGATTAGAGCAAATCTATTCGCAACAACTGATTTTTTAATAAAAATTAAATTATTATGCTCGATGATATTAATATGTCGATTGAAATAGCTCAGGAATCTATGGGAGAATCTTTAGAGCGTTTACATCGAGAACTTTTGAAGTTAAGAACAGGTAAGGCTTCTCCAAATATGGTTAGTGATCTATTAGTTACTTATTATGGCAGTCCTACACCAATGAATCAAGTAGCAAATATTTCGAAGTCAGATACTAGAACTTTAACTATTCAGCCTTGGGAGAAAACTGCTTTAGCGGCTATTGAAAAAGCGATTTTTGAAGCTAATTTAGGGATTACCCCTATGAATGATGGAGAAATGATTCGGCTAAGTATTCCTCCTTTAACTGAAGACCGTCGAAAAGATCTAGTGAAAAAAGCGAAAGCTTTAGGAGAAGATGCAAAAATTAGTATTCGGACTGCCCGAAAGGATGCGATGAGTTCGATTAAGAAGGCCGTAAAAGATGGCTTCCCCGAAGATTCCGGCAAGGATAAAGAGGCTATCGTGCAAGATGCTACTAACAACTTTACGAAGAAAGTAGACGATCTACTCGTTGCTAAAGAAAAAGATATTATGACTATTTAAACCGTAAGACGGATTCGTAATCCGTCCACGCAGACAGATTCGTAATCCGTTTAAATAGGACGTTAACGGATTACGAATCCGTCTTACGTTAACGGATTGCGAATCCGTCTTACGATACTTTCCTCCTGACTAGACAAAATTATTTTTTGTCCTTCCACATAAATACTTTTCGTAGTATAGCCATATATTTTTTTAGTACTTTTCTGATAGGCCCAATAAGCCCAAAGTTCCGTATTTCTAGGCGGCTTACCTGCATGGCCTACCAATTCAAAATCTAATAAGATAGAAGCCAGTAGGGGAGAAGGGAACTGAAAATATTCCGTCAAGATACCAAGCTTCATTTGGTAGGTGCTATATTTTTGTTTAAAAAAGGTCTCCAAAAATGCGTAGTTTTCCTTTAGGAATAGTACCTCTACTTCAACATGCTTGTAAAACGCTTGTAAGTCTTGGGTAATTTCTTGCATCCTAGTTTCAATAGCTCTTGAGGTCAAACCGATTTTATGAAAACTTCCCTTTTCTGTACGGACTTCTAAAAAATATAATTTAAATCGTTTAAAATAAGATAGTTCCCTTTGAAATAAGAGGCGAGTTGTGGAGATTGCTATCGTACTAGTCTTATCGCTAGAATAATTTTTAAGACATTGAACATATTTATGAAAAAAGGAGGGATAGTAATATTCCTTTTCTTCGGCATCTTTTTCAAGCTCTTCCATAGTGCAGTATTGGGTTCCATCGGTGTACGTTTTCGTAAATGGAATGCCTTTTATGAGATGAAAAGCTGGAAAAGCAGCAATTTTTTGACTCGTAAATTTTTTAACTTGCAGCCTTAGCTCTTGAATTTGGCTCGCCTTTAAATGCATCTGTTTGGTGAGATAGAACGCCTGTAATTTTTCTAAGTGTTGGAATAGTTCAGGCAGTAGTTTTTTTTCTGCGATTGCTTGTTCTTGTAGTTCGCTATATTGCTGATTGATGCGGTCTACATTATCTTGGATAGCTTTGGTTTTTCGTTCTGCAAAAATAAATAGTGGATGTTGTATAGGCAATTTTCCTTGTAGACTAAATAGATTTTGGCTGAAGCTAAGCATACAACTCTCTCCAGCATGTGCAAAATGATGTCGTTTAATTTTACCTTTTTTGGCTACCAATGCTTTATTACAATAAGGGCATTGCACATCGGTTCTACCAGATTGCACCTCTGATATATGGATAAATTGATCTGCTAGCAAGCCATAAGGTAATTTCATATTATATTGAAAAGAGAAGTCAGAAGTCAGACCTCTTTTATAAAAAAAGCTCTTGCAAATCCTAAGATATACAAGAGCTCTTTGATAACGTGTTTATAGTAGACTTGTCCTCCTTTAAGAAACACTTATCTGAAATGCTCTTTTTCCGCTATTTTCCTCCAAAAAATAGTTCAATAGAACAACTATTCAACGATTTTTTGAAGAAAACTAGCGAAAAAAT
>Ga0114956_1003990_pt1 | contig 11322 bp, 7 predicted proteins | sample MaitaG_FD_87304 | JGI IMG/M metagenome (GOLD analysis project Ga0114956, IMG submission 87304) | Marine algal microbial communities from Maine, USA - Maine_Asex2 metaG | ecosystem: Host-associated > Algae > Red algae > Unclassified | place: Maine, USA | collected 2015-01-05 | reverse complement strand
TAGGGTTTTTAGCATTAATGTTTCACGTGAAACATTTCACAGACTTGCATGAAGGTAAGTACTTCTATATAGCTACCGAAATTAGGAGCAGGTGATTTCTTATCCTTAAACATGCCCCTCGGTTCGTCGCTACGACCGAGGTGTCCAATTTTGAAAGGTTTTAAGAAGTGCCAAGAAACACGGAGAATTTAATGTTGTCTTATTAATTTGATGCTAATTGCTTGGGGCATACATTATGTATACTGAACATAAGGGTTATTCATTGCGATTGAGGGGAGCGTTTTGAAGTCGAATTCTTTAGTTCGTTGACAGGATATGTTCATTTATGCTAAATTTATAGCTTAAAGTTGATAAATGGTTTTTTGAAACCAATAAGTTTGTTTACTGACTGTAGATAATGATTGCTTTATAAAAAACGAGAATATTCAAAACAACGTCCTCGGTTCAGTACTAGAGCTTCATCAAGTTAATAGTGTCGGGTAGGTTTTGATGAGATTTTTGCGTTGAACAAGGCGAAAAACGGAGTGGTTCGACACTTCGACATAGCAGCGATACGCCGAGTATTTTTAACGAAGGTCAACGTAAAATATCGCAAAATCAACCGACAGAATTAACTGGATGAAGCACTAGAAGCCGAATACTCTATGTGCACGTTTTTTTTGATCTGCTATTTTGAACACTCCGAAAAAACAGTTTAATTTTACCGATAGAAATAATTGAGTAACTTGTTGCTAATGGTAATGAATTTACATAAAATAATAAATGAATGTTTCACGTGAAACAATAAAGGAGTAATAAAATAGAGAAAATGAAAAAGATTGGATTGTTTTTTGGTTCATTTAATCCAGTACATGTTGGACATTTGATATTAGCCGAAAGCATGTTTAAACATACTGAGTTAGATGAAATATGGATGGTTATTAGCCCACAGAACCCGTTTAAGGCTAAAAAAGGGCTTTTAGACCATCATTTAAGACTGAAAATGGTCAAACTAGCCACAAAGGGGAATAAAAGGATTAAAGCAAGTGATGTAGAGTTTGGTTTGCCTAAACCTTCATATACAATAGATACTTTAAGACATTTGAAGAAAACGCAGCCAGAGAAACAATTTATCGTAATAATAGGAGAGGACAATTTAAAGGGACTTCCTAATTGGAAAGACAGTGAGGAGCTGTTGAGGGAATATGTTTTTTATGTTTATCCTAGATTAGGAGCTGAGCAGGTTGATTGGAGTTTGCCAAATGTAAATAGAGTAGAAGCTCCAATAATCGGTATTTCGTCTACTCAAATACGGAATCGTATAGAAAATGGAGATTCAATAAGATACTTTGTGGTCAATAAGGTGCGAAAAATAATAGAAGAGGGAGAGTTTTATAAAAAAAACCCACAACATTAAATGCTGTGGGTCGGGGATTAGGGGAAAAAGGGAGAAAATAATTAGGTTACTTTAATTTATAATAAAAAACAGATTGTAATCTCTTATGATGAAGATCGTTTTTAGCCAACTTATAAGCTTTCTTTAAATTTTTAGAAGAAACAGCTTTGGTTGCTATTTTTTCCAGAGCCAATCTCAATACTTTCTTAGAAATATTGTTTCTGCTCTTGTAATGAACGGCTGTATAAGCATCCCAGTCATTAATTCCGGCATAATAGGTAGCAGACCATTCTAGGTTTAATTTGTCCGTATTGGGGTGTTTACTAGCGGTTAATATATCAATAGATTTATTAAATAAAGCAGTATCCTTGTATTCAATGGCTTTTTCTAGAGCTAAATGTCCAGATTCTGTGATTTTGTTATAATAAGCGTGCTTACCAAACCTTTTTATAAACAATGAGGGTTTGCTGACCATCAAATCAATCGCTTTTGCTTTCATAAAGGAAGCCATCTCAAATATTTCCAACAAAGAATCATCATTATCTAAATGATTCTTTAGGCTATTAACCTTTAGGTTTGCTTGAGAAGCTGCCTCCATATATGAAAGGGTGGAGTAGGGGAACTCCGTTGGCTCGGGGGAAGCTTTTGTAATTATTTCTGTTTCGGGAATAATTTGTTGATTTTCATAAGAGAAAAATTGAGCAAGGGTTAAAAGCTCATCAACAGTTAATGTTCCTTCTAGTAGTTGAACTACTTTGCCATTTTTATCAAAAAACAATAAGCTGGGTAATATCTGAACACCATAGGCAACATTAAAAACATCTGCTGTTGGTGTCTGCATATCGACCTTGAAATTGATAAAATGGGTGTTGAAAAAATCAACAATATCTTTATCGGCAAAAACAGTTTGATCCATCAATTTACAAGGCATGCAATAATCTGCATAGGCTTTTACAAAAATGGGTTTTTGCTCTAAATGTGCTCTCTCTAAAATTGCATCCCAAGATTCCGTTTTGTATTGAATGGAATTCGCAGCTTGAAGTATTGGGCTAAAAAGCAATAGTAGAAAACTAGATAATAAAATGTTTTTCCTCATAGTTGTTTCGTTTTCTTGGCAATCATACTATATCAACTTATATGCCAAAAAAAAATAAACACTTCATATTATTATTATTTATAATGTAGATTTCGTGTAATAATTAATGGCTTATCATAAAAAAGGCAGTTCTTAAATTTGATGGGCAGATAGCGTACTTTAAGGAGTAGGAGTGTATAGAAGTCAATTGTAATTGTAAGTTAAAGCTCTAAATAAAGAACAAATGACAATGACTTTTTCGGAAATTAGCAATTAATCAGCTAGAAAAATAAGTAGGCAAAGCCTGCGTTTAAGAATAATGAGAATAATACTTTTGAGCATAATAATACTGTTGGGTTGCAAAACAGAAACAACCAAACAGAACTCCACAAACGTTCAAATTGCACAACAGTTTGAGCAGCAGCTTGAAGAAAAAAAGCAACAGACAAAAAAGATTAAGTTGATCAACGAACAAGAAACAACACTGTCAGCAAGAATCAACCCTCCAGAAGGTTATATAAGAAAAAAATATAATAATATGATTGTTAGTTATTTACGTAATGTAAAATTAAAGAATCATTCTGCTAAAGTTCATCTGTATGATGGAAGAAAAAAAGCAAATGAGGTACATGAAGCAGTGGTAGATATTGATGTCGGTAAAAAAGATTTACAACAGTGCGCAGATGCTGTAATGCGATTGTGGGCAGAAAATTTATACGAACAGAAATTATTTGATCAAATTCACTTTAACTTTACAAATGGTTTTAAGTGCGATTATGCAAAATGGAGAGAAGGTTATAGAGTAAAAGTAGTAGGAAACAAAACGACTTGGCAAAAAACGGCTGATAGAAATACCAGTTATGAATCGTTTAGAGATTATTTGGAGCTGGTATTTATGTACGCTGGTACTTTGTCTCTTTCAAAAGAGTTGAAACCAATTACCATCAATGAGATACAACCTGGAGATGTATTTATTTGGGGTGGATCTCCCGGTCATGCCGTAATGGTTGGAGATGTTTGTGAACATATAGAAACAGGTGAGAAATTATTTTTACTTTTACAAAGTTATATGCCAGCACAAGATATTCATGTTCTGAAAAATCAAAACCATCCTGAAATCAGCCCTTGGTATAAAACAAACTTTGGCGAAAAACTCTATACACCAGAATGGACTTTTGGCAAAAATGCTTTAATGAGATTTGAGCAGTAGGGTAGGCTAGAAACTGAAATAAAAAAGAAAACCAAATAGATTGCAATTTCTTCAAAGATATCATTATAAAATTAGGAAAGCCCCAGAAAGGAAACGACTCTTGGAGCAAACCTTTTTGTGGGACGAAAAAATAAATGTCCTTAAAAAACAAGTCCCAAATTGGAATGAAAGACTAGCCATTGCCAAACAATTAAGAATAAACTCAGTTGAAAACATGGGTGAACTTTTAATGCAATTTGAGCAAAAAGTTAAAGACAAAAAGACAATTGTTTATTGGGCTGAAACAGCCAAAGAAGCTACAGAGAAAGTAGCTATCTTGATCCAAAGAGCAGAAGCAAAAAGCACTTTCGTTTTTGAGGCACCAGAGTTGTTTGAAATTAAGTTGAATCGCCAATTGAAACGAAAAGGAATTCCGTTTAACAACATCTCTATTGGCGATTGGGTCAGACAACAGGCAAATGAAATCCCTGCACATGGTCAACACCTTTTGATGGATAAAACGGGTTTGGGAATTAAAAATTTTATTAAAGAAGAGCTTGGTGGAAAAAAGGAATTCGATGTCAATTTTATTAAAAAGAAAATATTAAAATACCCTCAGTTTCCTTCTGTTAGTATTACAGGCGCAAATTTTCTTCTTGCCGACAATGGGCAAATGTATTTGAGCGACAATGAAGGGGCTTCTCATTGGAGTTGGAGCAGCACCAACATCAACATCGTAATTGCTGGGATTGACCGCATTACGGCTTCTACAGGCAAACTGATGGACAGTCTACCTGTCTTCAATGCAATGAGATATGGTCAAATAGAGAATGCGTTCAATACTTGGATAAATGGTCCAGCAGATAAAGATGAAATGGATGGTCCTGGACAAGTATATTTGATTTTACTTGACAATGGTCGCTCCGATTTATTGGCAAACCCCATACTAAAAAATGCATTGATTGATTTGGACGGCTGGTTCAATTGGATGGAGCGAACTTGGGCTTACTTTCCTAGTAAAAAAGACTTTCCAACCATTCAATGCAATCATATAAATCAATACGATAAAGGTGATGTCTTTTTTCATCCATTGTCCGCAGATGTATCTGGAATGAATTTGTTTGGTATCGATTACGAAGCAATTTGGTTGGAGAAACGAAAGGTAATAATGGAAAAATCAATTCATCAAAACAAAGAAGACATAGAATGGATTAATACGATAGAGCAGTTTTCGGAAAATCCACAGACAATGGTCAAAAATCGTTCTGGCTTAAAAGCAATGATGCTGAAACGAAAATGGAAAAAACAATTTCCACTAACAAGTAATATTCCGTCTTTGGCTCCACAGACTTTTTCGGAATGGTGGAAAAGCCGAAAGTAATTAATTATAAAACGGGCAATCAAAATACAAAAATGAAACATATCTTTTCGATCGTACTTATCGGTCTTTTGCTTCTTTCTTCATGTGGTGTTTTTAACACAAATAGTAATAGAATGAAAAAGCGCACAATATCCTATTTGGAGAAAAAAATAGAAGAAAATCAGTTTAACCCGGAGTGGTTTTCTGCAAAGTTAAAAGCCAAGTACAAGGCAGAAGGTAAAAACATTCCTTCCATCAACCTTGATATCAGAATAAAGAAAGACAGTGCAATTTGGATTTCTGCAAGCCCTGCTATTGGTTTTAAATTGGAAGTGGCAAGAGTATTAATTACGCCTAATAGAATTCAAGTCTTGGATAAATTCAACAAAAAATACTACGATGAGGATTTTGGATACATTCGTCAATACATAGATTATCCTTTTGATTTTAAAACGCTACAATCGTTGCTGTTTGGTTATATGATTCCAACCAATGGTTTTACCAAAACCAGTATCATCAAACCCAATTATGTTTTAGAAAGTGATGATTATATGGTATATTTAGATGGTGAAGATTACATTATTTCAAAAACCATTTTACAAGACGGAGATAGAAGTTTGATTGCCAACTTTGAGGAATATGAGCTGGTTGATGAGAAGCCTTTTTCACAAAAACGACAATTTTTACTAAAGGCGGAAGAAAACTACCTAATTGATTTACAATTTTCAAAAACTAAAACAACGGGTCCATTGGGATTTCCTTTTGAGGTTAGTAGTAGATACACAGAAGTAAAATAAAAGGGCAAACGAATAAGCCAAGTTGTTGGTAAAGTATAAATTTGAAAGCAATTGATTATGAAAAAAGCCATAACAATCTTATTGTTGATCTTGTCCATCTCTTTCCTTTTTGGACAAAATGTAGAAAAACTAAAGGCAAAAAAAAGCAGCTTAAATAAAGATATTGCCAACATTAGTAAAATTCTAAATGAAGTAAGGAGTAAGCAAAAAACATCGGTCACCGAATTAAAATTGATTGAAAAACAATTGGGTTCTCGTGAAAAATTGCTCAGTACTTTACAAGACGAATTTAAATTAATCAATACCGAAATTAAAGGTTTGGAAATGGTCATTCGGAATTCTGAAGAAAGCTTGAATCATCAGAAAGAAGAGTACGCCAAGATGATTCGACATGCCTATTCTCAAAAAGGAGATTTAGAATTATTGACGTTTATTTTATCTTCGGAAACATTCAATGATGCTTTCCACCGTATGCAATACATTCGTAAAATCAATCAATATCGTTTAGAAAAAGTAACACTCATTAAAGAAGAACAACAGGATTTGTTGTTGCAAAAAGAACAGATGAAAGCCAGTCAGTTGATCAAAGAGCAATTGATTGTTGAGGAAGAAAATGAACAGCAAAAATTTAGAATTCAGCAATTGGAAAAAAATAAAGTTGTAAGTGAACTTCAGAAAGAGGAAGGAAAGTATAAAAGAGAATTAGACGAAAAACAAAGAGCCATTAATTTATTGGAAAAAGAAATTCGCTCAATTATTGAAGCCAATAAAAAACCTGAAAGCCAACCTAAAAAGAAAGAACCAAGAAACACAAGTACAACTACAATACCTCCTAAGAAAAATCCAGAAATTTATACACCACCAGCTCCTAAAGTAGGAAAACTATCGGCAGAATTTGCCAAGAACAAAGGAGGACTTCCTTGGCCTGTTGATAAGGGGGTTATAACTGGGCGGTTTGGTAAGCAAAAACATTCGCAGGTCAATACCGTACAAATCGACAATACGGGTATAGACATTTCAGTTCCCAAAGGAAGTGCTGTTCGAGCAGTATTTAGTGGAGAAGTCAATACCATTATTTACAGCCCTGTTTTTCAATCAGCCATTATTGTCAAACACGGAGAATACTACACTGTTTATTCCAATTTGAAAGAAGTGTATGTCCAAAAAAACGAGGTCATCTCCGAAGGTCAAAGTATTGGCGCTGTTTATACCAATGAGGACAGTGTTACCGAAGTTCATTTTGAAGTATGGAAATCAAGTACCAACTTAAATCCTGCTACTTGGCTAAAAAGAAGGTAAAGCGAAAAGCCTAAATGAAAGTGTAAAACTAAAATATCAAATGAAAAGCCATACTACTGGACATTTTTATATTTATGCAAATAACACAGAAGCGTAGGCCTGCCTGGCGAAGGCAACGCAACATAAGATTTATAGCACAGGTATTTATCAAAATGTCCAGTAGTGTAATGAAAAGCCTAAATGAAAATTGAAGTATAAAATAGAAAAATACATAATACAACGCAATCTCGGAATTTTTAGGTTAAAAGAACGTATTTAATTTGTTGCTTTTTAGCAAAAATTTGACTTCTATTTCCTATTAAAAAAACGTTGATTGTGATTAACAAAACGAACACATAATGATAAACAGATACAATGAATTGACAATCAATTTTTAATAAAACAAACTCCCGAACTCCCGAACTCCCAAACTCCCAAACTCCCAAAATCCCGAAATCTCAAAATCCCAAACTCCCATTAATACACTCACTTACACATTAACCAACAACCAAACACATGCCTTTAACCATTTATAAATCATCTGCTGGATCGGGAAAAACCTTTACCCTTGTAAAAGAATACCTCAAAATAGTGCTCAAACAACCAGCAGAATACAAGCACATTCTCGCCATCACTTTTACCAATAAGGCAACCGAAGAAATGAAAATTCGGATTGTTGAGGAATTAACTGCGCTTGCCGAAGGAGATGACAGTGACATGGGAAAAGTCATTGCCGAAGAAACCCAACTTTCTAGAGAAGACATTACCAAAAATGCTAGAAACACTCTTACTCGAATTCTACACAATTATGCCCATTTTGAAGTCAGAACCATAGACAGTTTTTTTACCAGAGTGATTCGTTCGTTTGCAAAAGAACTCAATCTCCCAATGCGCTACTCGATCGATTTAGATCAGGACAAAGCCTTGTCAGAAGCGCTGCTGTTTTTTTATAAAACGCTCCAAAAAAATCAAGAAGTAAGAGAGTGGATGAAACATTTTACCGAAAAAAAAATAGCAGATGATAAAGGGTGGAATACAGAAATGAGCATCAAAGATGTTGGAAAGGTGTTGTTCTCGGAAGACTATTTTTACTTAAAAAATCAACCTCAACAAATGACGCTTGGTGAGTTGAGTAAGGAGGTCAAAAATATGAGGAAGCAATGTTTCCTCTTTGAAAAAAAATTGAAGGATTGGGCAAAAGAAGCGCAGGCAATTCTTAAAAAAAATAAGCTTGTTGCCAAAGATTTGAAAACGGGAACCTTTACCATTTTTACGAATGCACTTATTAAAAAATATGATTTTAATTCCACTACTCTAAAGTTGTACAACGATGAAATAAATTGGTATACTCAGAAATCAACCAAAGTTGCAGAAATAGAAATGGTCGCTCCTGCTTTGAGTAAGTTGTTGAAACAAAGTGTGGATCAAATAGAAAATGAAGGGAGGCTTTATTTTAGTTATAAAAACATTCTAGAAAATATTTACTCTTATGGCTTATTGCAAGAGTTGGCAGGCGCACTAAAAAAATATAGAGACGAGTCCAACATTTTATTAATGTCTGATACGAGTGCATTGATTCGAGAAACCATCAAAGACGAAGACGCTCCTTTTTTACTCGAAAAAGTGGGCAACAATTTTAAATATATTTTTATTGATGAGTTTCAAGATACCTCAAACTTTCAGTGGCACAACCTTAGACCTTTGGTGAAAAATGCCTTGTCAGAAAACCATCAAGTTTTATTGGTAGGAGACATTAAGCAATCGCTTTACAGATGGCGTGGCGGAAATATGAAATTGCTCCTTCACCAGGTAGAACAAGAATTGTCTATGTGGTCAACCGTTACAGAAGTAAAAACACTCAACAACAATTATCGCTCACTAGAAAACATAGTTACTTTCAACAATCTGTTTTTTGAAAAAAGCAAAGCGATTTTAGCAGCAGATAAAGACGACATTAGTTTGCTAAATGAATCTTATGAATCTGTTTTTCAAACGCCTCAAAAAGGTGCGGGTGGTTATGTGAATGTTCAGTTTTTTAATAAAACAAAAGAGGAGGACGGTAGCGATAAAAGTGCCGATGAATACATCCAATCAGAAACGGTAGCCATTGTTGAAAATGCAAAAAGAGATGGTTATTCTTTTGGTGAAATGATGGTCTTGGTTCGTGATGCGGGCAGTGCCACCAAAATAGCCAATGTCTTCGCACAAGAAAACATTCCATTCATCACCGAGCAATCGTTGATGCTTAAAAATGCCGATGTTGTTGGTCTTATTACCAGTTTGCTATACTATGTTTTAGACGAATACAATCCACTTCACCGAGCAACATTGTTGTATCGCTATCATCGGTTTTTTGATTTACCCATTGGAGACATTAATCTGCTCTTTATGGAAGAATTAGGATCGGACCCTACCGATTTTGATGAATTGTTGCCAGAGCCTTTTATTAGTAATTTACATCAGATAAGGCGGAAGCCAGTCATCGAAATTGTAGAAGATTTGGTGGTTCTTTTTGAATTAAACAAAACGACCAATCCATTTTTAAGAAAATTTCAAGACCTGACTTTGGATCAAGCCAACGCAGGTGTTTACTCTTTGGGTGATTTTTTGAAATGGTGGGAAGAAAGCAAAGACAATGTTCGTAAAACTTCTTTGAATACTTCTTCTTTACAAAATGCCGTTCAGATTATGACGGTTCACAAAGCCAAGGGCTTAGAAAAAGCCGTAGTGATTGTTCCGTTTGTAAAATATCAGTTTGCGCCCAAAGGAAATTTATGGGCAAATGATTTGGGGGAAGACTTTCAACGTTTTGGGATTTTACCCTTAAACATCAAACTAGAAATGCTCAAAAGCACTTTTGCACACATTTATGAACAAGAAGCCAGAGAAAAATTAATTGATGAATTTAATGTGGCATACGTAGCTTTTACCAGACCCAAAGAAAGATTGTATGTCTTGGCAAATGCTCCTTCAAAAACAAAAAAAGAAATAAAGTATTTCAGCGATTTGCTCTATCGGTTTGTTCAATTACCAGATGAAGAAATTGCTGCTTGCTATAATGCCGAAACGACTGTTTTTGAAATGGGCGAAGCCGTTCCTAAAAAGCAAGAACAAACAGAAGAGAAGAAAAATGTCAAAACAATTTCACCCGATTATAAAAGCCAACCTTACAACGACCGCTTGACCATCAGACCGCAAACCGATCGGTATTTTGAAATTTTGGATTTAGAGAAAATGGGTAAAATAAGTACGGGAATAAAAATGCACGCCGTACTGGAACGCTTGGAACACAAAGATGCTTTGGACGAGGTTGTCGCCAATCTAATCAAAGACCGAGTACTTTCAGAAGACGATAGAGCACCCATTATCAACCAAATTAGTGAATTGTTGAAGATAGATCGCTTTAGTGAATTCTTTGATGAAACTTGGAAAAACGACGTAGAATATAGAGAGCGTTCTATTTGGAGCGGAGGCTTTAAATACAAACCAGATAGGGTACTATTCAAAGGGCAAGAAGCCATCGTTATTGACTATAAAAAAGAAATTCGAGATGAGAAATACCTAAAGCAAATCATTCAATATGGTCGGATTTTACAAATGTTGGGCTACAGCAGTATTAGATTGTATTTGGTCTATGTTCAAACAGGAGTAATTGATGAAGTGATTCTCAAAGGCGAAGAACAAAAGGTAAATCGATATGAAGAAGAAAGTCTCCAGTTCGTAAGTGAAGCAGATGAGCTGTTGGAAGAAATGGGTATTGATGCGGAACTGTAGCAATCCTATTTAGTTTTGAGAAATTGTCAAGGCAGAATATTTGGCTATATACAGGTTCTCATTCACATTTTCATTTTTTCATTCAGGCTTACTATATTGGTTTAAGGTTACTAAATATGAATTAACATCTAAAAATAAAAAATCCACCAATAGTTAAAACCATTGGTGGATTAATATATAAAAATCTATAATGCTAGACATTAGATATGAGACGCTAGACGTGAGACTTTTATAAGTTGGCTACCCGCCTAAAGTTGCTGATTATTTTTTCTAAACCACCCCTCGACCGCAGCGGCGGACCGTTCCGCTCGAGGTTCAGACCGATTGTACCCCGAGCGTACGGTTCGTCGCTACGACCGAGGGGTACATGCAACGAAGCAGTTCGGCAACTTTAGGCGGGTAGCCTATAAGTTATTCAAGTTATTGGTTTTCAATAATTTGAAAATGCTGTTTTAGTCTCAAATCTCACATCTC
>Ga0114956_1003989_pt1 | contig 11323 bp, 6 predicted proteins | sample MaitaG_FD_87304 | JGI IMG/M metagenome (GOLD analysis project Ga0114956, IMG submission 87304) | Marine algal microbial communities from Maine, USA - Maine_Asex2 metaG | ecosystem: Host-associated > Algae > Red algae > Unclassified | place: Maine, USA | collected 2015-01-05 | reverse complement strand
TGTTCCTTATTTGAATCTCAGAACTAAACAAGTATCTCGCAATTGAATTGGAAATAATAACATACAACTACGGCCTTTAAAAAGCCAAATTCTTACCCTATGCAAGTGGTTGTCTCTAACGACTCTTGCATGCGCTGTATGCTTGCTCAGCTTCACGACTAGGCTAGTTATAAAGATTACCCTCCACTGCCTTTTACGGCTTGTTAAGAACATAAAAAGCATATGGCGTCATTGCATTTTGTTACATGCTGGCAATGGCGCTATTAATTCTATCGTGTGTAATAACTTTAGGCGGGCTGGCTTGCAGCTCTCTTACGCCGCAGGCACGAGGACGGAAGTGTGCTGCAAAGTGCAAAGCTTAATGGAAATAAAATATGTGAGGATAAATTGTCAATTCTTAAAACACCTTACTTCTGAATTTCCTTTTCCAAATTTATCAGCTCTTCCTTCAACTGAATTAAGTATAAAAATAACTCTTCAATTGACAACTGTTGCAGCATTTTTATTTCGTAGACATCATAACCTGAAGATTCGATTTCTTTACTACTAGGAAAATGCCGAAGTCGACTATTGTTTGCTAAAAATTCATTTAAATCATGAAAAGACATCAAGTCATATTCTTTATCAAAAACAAAATCAGGCCAAGAATCAGCGAATACATGTAACTTATCTGTTATTAAACCATCCGCTACTGTAAGCCCAAAAGTAAAAAAGGGTGAATTAGCTGGTCCCAAGAATTGTGCATTCTTATCAGTTCCCACAGAGACCTTATCCATTGTAAATATGTGTCCTTGATGTACATCATAACCTTCCCACAGCACTTGATTAGTATTAGTATTAAAAATTTCCTCCTGATTTTCTAATAGATAATTTATCAGATGCACTCCACAACCGGGGTCAATTAGTTCGCAATCAATTAATGACTCCCATTGACTAGCAGGAGGACACTCTTCACATAACTGGCCATTAACATATGTACACTCCTGACCAAACATATTTGTAATTGTAAAAACAGGATTGCATGTAAGATCAATTTCAAAAATCAAAAGATTAACGTCACCCCCTAAATTTACTACTTCCGGTATCAGGGTAATGATTTCTTCTGTATTAGAATTTATAGACAAAGTATATGAGTATGGTTCATTTAAAATATTATAACCAACTAAGACCACATTACCTTCTTGATTTACAGCTTGACTAACAAAAAGGCATTGAGAACTTAGATTTTTGGATACAACTAATAGTATTAATGTAATAACTATTATTTTGAAATTATTAATCATCATGGGTAATGGTTTTAAGTTCTTCTATACGGCTTTTCAATTCAAGAATATAGAGATATGCTTCTTCTATTTTTACTTGTTGTGCTATAGTAATATCTTCAACATTATAAGAGCCGTCTCTTTCATACTCACTAGCGCCTTTAAAGCCAGGAAGCCTCTTATTTTGGTTAATATATTTTTCAACATTATCAAGAGGTTCCAAGCTATAGGAAGGAGCAAAGACATAATCACACCAACCAAGAACATCGCAATATTGGACTACAAATTTGTGTGTTAATGTTCCTCCTTTCACGGACACGCCAAAGTTTGGTGATGCTTCATTCATTCCTATCCCAACTCTTCCATACCTGTATATATTCCTAGCTGAGTTGTAAGCCCAATTGTAGTTCTGACTATTCATTGTTAATCCTTGAAGTCTCTCTATAAGTTGAGTGCAGCCTGAAAAATCACAGTTTGTAGGTGTTGGACAAACCAATCTACGCTGTGTAATTTGACTACACTTCACAGATTGGTTTAAATAAAAAGGACAATTTATAGAATTTGCAAACTCAATATTAAATGCAATTTCTTTTTCAAGATCTGATTTAGGAAAAATGAAGTATTCATTTTCAGCTAGCCTCTTAAACTCGAAGCTGCTGTTATCTTCTTTTCCCGATGCTGTATGTAAAATTATGTGGTCAGATATCGTATTAGGTGTTTCGGCGAATGTAAATACAACTTTTCCATCAGACCTATAATCGACAGCATTTGGGCATTCATAACACTGCGAAAAACAAGGGAAAAACCAACCTAAAATTAATAAAAGCAACAGGCAATTCTTCATGATTATTATTTATTTATTTTTTCAAGAATCTTGATTTTCTTATTAAGTGAAATCAAGTGCAAATATATTTCTTCAATCTTTTCTTGTTGACTGAGCAATGTCTCTTCGACGTCAATATATCCATTATCAATAATTTCTTGTTCAGACAAACAACCTGGTAAGTGTTTGTTCTTTTCTAAATATTTCTTTACTCTCATCAATGGCATTAACTGGTAATTATCATCAAAAACGTAATCACACCAAGGAGCATTATTACACACTCTCAAGGTTTCTGACATTATCCCAGCTGTAACCATTAAATTATAGTCTGAGAGAGATTTGTTAGTGCCTATAGAAACACTACCTGCTCTAACAACTCTATCATTTAAATTACACTTGCCAAGCCATTGCTCTGAACATAGATAATCAAAAAATAGATTTCCTGTTTCAAATATTTCTAGCATGCAACTATTGTTATTTAAAATAGCGTCACAGTCTGGTTCATCCTGAGCTGAAAGAATAGATGAGACAGTTAAGGCAGTTACTAATAAATACATTTTCCTCATCAGTTATCAATTTTTATAATTTTAATAGATCGTTTAATTTTTCCTTCATCACTAACAACTAAGATATAATAAATACCATCTAAATACTTTGTAATATCTATTTCTAACATTTTACTATCTGTAGGTAATGAATAAGTTAAAAGAGGTACTCCAAGGGTATTTATCAAGTGTATTTTTGTGTCTGAAAATATATTTTTCATCTCTAAAGTAAATATGCCGTCAGTCGGGTTAGGTCTAATTTCAAATTCTGGAAATATCTTCACTGTATCTACTACTAGTGAATCACTAGATCTAATTTCATGTAATTCTTCAGTTAAATTATTACCACATACATTTTGCAACATATTGAAAGAAAACAGATTAGCACCAGAATCCGCTGTAAAACCATTTCCATACCAAACCCACCCAGGAGATGTACCTCTAGCGGTGGTAAGATGGCTTGTGATAGGCCAAGTTAATGGATCAGAACATTCAAAACAATCAATCGCATCTGATACGCCTGCGAAAATCAAATCTCCAGTGTACCATAGCCCTGAGCCGAATGATGAAAGATCAACATTTGAATTGCAAAAATGCCTGCAACCACCAAATTCATTAACGTCTTTAGCTAAAATAAACACTACAGAAGAAGACAAGGCAAACGGAGTACTTGATTCAAGCACTAATTCCATATTAGTGTAATTCAAATTATCATCACAATTTTCATTTGTGTCCCAACAAAAATCAGCTTTGTATATCCCTTGCAAACCGTCAACTAATACAAGCTCAATTGTTTCATTAATGGATTGGCAATTATTTGTATTGAGATAGTTGAATGTACAATCAAATAATAAAGTTTGAGGTAAAGATGTTGGTGTTGAGTATAAACCTAAATCTAATGTAGCATTAAAGCACACCTCCTCCCCTTGACAAATTAGTATAGACTCGTTAAGTATTTCTATATTAAGCGATGGCGATAGATCTTCGAGAAAAATAAAATTATCAGTTTTAAGTGTCGTACTACATCCAATACCTCCACCTAAACTTATAGAATTACCTAATTGTAATTCATATTGCTTGGCTTCTGTCGGATATATTTCAAAATTAACATCAGAATATAAATCACCAAGTTGTGATGAATTCCCAGTGTAATCCAACCAATCAACATTTAACGGACTAATAGCAGAACTTAGATTATTCTCCGACTCAAGTATTATCCTATTCGTATGAGGACCAGACCACGCCTCTACAGGAGATATGCCTGGTATAATGTATTGATCAACAGGAATAAAACCCTCAGATAATAGTGGCTTTTGAATATTGTAAGTAACTAATTCTTCATCGTAACAACCATTACCTGTATCGGTAACTTTAAGATTATAGGTATAAGAACCAGGGACAGAATTAACATAAGAACTTAGGATAGGAAATGGCTCAGAAGTATCTTCAAAAAGAGGGTTATTTGATGACCACTCTATAAGAATTTCTTCGCCAGTTGGGTTTTGAATCTCATATGGACCATCACCAAAATCTACACCTAAAACAAATTCGTGGCTGAAACATTTGTCGATTGGAGATGAAAAAGATGGTCTTGCATTAATCTGAGTATTTGAAGGTTTTACTGTCACATTACCAGAGGCATAACATTCAGATAATAAATCATCAACCTGCAATGTGTAGGTTATAGTGGTAGGCGCATATACAAAAGGATTAATTTCGTTAGGGTCAGATAAATATTCCAGACCATTAGGATGATCCGACGACCAACTATAATTAAACTCACCTGACCCCCCTAGTACAACATTCTCATTTACAAACATTGTCTGCGACGAACTTGAATTTTCACATGCAAGTATTACCGGTTGCGTAATATCAATCTTTAATTCATTTGTTTTCACAGTAACATTTAAATCAATCTCGCATTCATTCTTGTCAATAACATTTATCCTAATAGTTTTCCCATTCAAGTCTTCACTTACAAATTCTGGATTGGGGTTATTCTTCCATTCTTCAAAACCTTCATAACTAATTTCATATGGTGATCTGCCACCTGAAACTATTGATTCTCCTAATACAAACGTAGAGGTACCTTCTTTACAACGTTCTATGATTTCAGGCACCAGGAAGTGTAAAGGTTTTTCCGAAACAATAAGTTGTTTTTTGTATGCGGTAATTCCGTTTCCATCTTCACAGGTCAACTCTAAATGTAAAGCAAATGTTTCTCCAGAAAATTCTGCATAGTATGGATTACTTTTTACAAATTCTGTGCATTCATAACCTTCACTATTTAGTAATATCCCTTCAATTTCTGATTCTGAATTATCATAACGGTAGGCCCTCCAAACATAGTTTTTATAATATTGTTTTCCAAAACATAAATTATTATTTTCTTCGATCCGACAACCACTTGTAATATCTGCAGTAACCTCTCCGCATTTATTTATTTCAAAATCTACAATTTCTGGAGAATTAGCTGTATATGTAAATTCAATAGGACAAGGGACAGAAGGTGCCCCTTGTGTTGGGAGCAAATTGTAAGATGGGTCACACCTAAATGCATAAATATAAGGCTGAATCAAATAAGTCCCTAAATCTTCTGCACAACCAGTACTTTGAAGTCCGTAAAAAGGTAATGGTGTATCTGTCTGGCTATGTAAATCAATAGAACTGGGTGAGATGTCTTGAATGCAATTAAATAGATTCTCATAGTTGTCAATACTTGTATAAGGATCCCAACAATTTGCTTCAGGAACTGAGTCATATGCTATATAATCACCATCAACAAATTTATAAATTTCGAAAACTGTTAAATATTTACATACATAATTACCATTCTCTTCACAAACAACACATTGGCTATTTGGAAATCCACCACTAAGTTGAAAGTTTAAACTTTCCCCTGGAGCAATTAAACCATCATTATCAGCTTCAATAAATTCGATTTTTACAGGAGCATTTATACAATCATCAGGTTCAGGAGGCGGGTTATAGTCGCCCCATACAACTCCTGTGAGACAATCTGTAACCCCAGAAACTGACATTGTCACACAAAAATCATATACACCTGGTTCAAGTTCCGGAGGGTCGTTGCCATCACTGCCACCGAAACATAAATCATAATCACCACCAAAATTTTGTGACCAAAATTCGCCTTGAGCATTAGTGTAAGAAAAATTATAATCTTCGTTTGCACTACCATTAAAGACGTCATAAATAGCAGATAGACATAGGATGTTATCTTCTGGATTAGGGAACATGTAAAGATCCAATTCTGGTATTGTACCGCTTACAGTAATTGTGTGTTCACAAAATGTACTATTCCCAAAAAGATCTGATACTTCACATTCAATTATATAATTATCATTGCCACTTGGTAAAGTTACTTGTATAGTTTGATCATTGATTTCAGTTATGTCAAGAAATGATGACCATTCATAAGTAAAAGGTGGTAAACCAAAACCTTGAACGTTAAACGTCAGTGTTTGTTCAGGAGCCCCTAGAGAAGGGCCACTTATTAAACAAGATTCTATGTAACCTCCATTACCGTCAGAGTCAGTACAATTTGATATTTCAATTGTAAGAGCATAAGTTGAAGTTTCTATTCCATCGGATATCTCTAAAGTGACATTATAAAAGCCATCGTCTTGATAAACATGTGTTGGATTCTCCTCAACAGAGGTGCCACCATCACCAAATTGCCAAAAATACTGAGTTGCATTGCCGATTGAATTGTTTTGAAAAACTGCCGAACAACCTATTGCAGAAAATGTAAAATCTGCTAATAAACACTCTTCCATAGAAGATCTTAATGTAATTTCAGGTTTCTCTCCATCATGAATCATCCCTGCATTACATACTGACAAGCAAATTGTAAAGTCTTCTTTCCCTAAACTGGCACTAGATGGTAGATTCACCCAATTGGAGGGACTAGTCCCATTGTTTATTCTTGTCGGAATCAGTAATGTGTTAGAAGAGTTTAAAGGAAATAAATTATTGACATTCATTATTGGGTTTCCAGCTTCATCTTCTGCAATTACAGAAATAATAGGACAATCTCCACTCAAGGGTACTGGACTAAAAAGCCATAATAAATCAGCGATTTTAGTTCCTAAGTAACTTACCCCATTATAAATGATACTGGCTGAGGAAATACTTTCTGAAAAAGTTATCTGAAATTGATAGTCATTAGATATGGGAGGAAATGGATTAAAATTTTCAACATTGGATTCAATAGTACCATCATTAAACGTGGATGCATTCCCTTCTGAAATTGTACGATTTATTTCATAAACTGAAGTTGCTCCATTATATATCTCAAGATTAGTAATGAACGGCCAAAAGTTATCTAATGTAAACTCATATGAACCTGAAGTTGAAAGGGCGCTTTTTACTGTTTCCACTGAAGCTTTCATTTTATACTCACCATCTTGATACTTTACATTCAAAGGTGTATCACTTGTTAGGGCCGACACTCCTGCTATATGTGATTTATCTACTCTAAAATTAACATCACAAAAATAAAAGTCGTCAAAAGGTCTTGGCCCTTGAGTCGTATAAAATGGTTCGTGTTTTTTGTTAGAATCACGATATGCCAATGGAAATATACCTGACTTTCTATCATGAGTACTTATCTCAAATCTGCCTCGAGGGTCATGACCCGGCAACATCCAAATTGTCATATTCGTATACTGAGGGTAATCCATTGAGCTACTAAGACGACCACCATATTTCAATTCAGAAAGGTAATTGACACCTTCAATTATCGTTGAACTTGAAGAAACAGGACAGGTAGGGCAAGATTCAAGAAATAACTTAATATGGTCATAATTAATTGCAGCACTATACTTGTTCAGGAGACCCCCTCCACTAAAAATTGGACGAACAAGAAATTCTTGATATGATTTAGTCGGATCACTATCATAATTCAAAGAAATCCCATCTGGAAACTTATCGACATCATTAAACCCTCCCCGATGTTTAATTTTTACATCATAAGTCTTAACTCCAGTATGACTTATCGCGCCTAGTGGATTTAAAAAGTAGTCCTCTCCAGTATCAGTTACTGAAGTGCAACCAAGACAATAAGTACTATTAACAAAGTCTCCGTTAGCATAATAATTAAACATATCTGGATATGATGCTGTACCACATGGAGCTGAATAGAGTGCTTTAATTCTATTTATATGCAAATGAGGATTAGTAGTATCTGAGTCTCCAATTACACCAATGACATCGTTAGATGATAACATATCAACTCCTGTTTGCATTATACCATTAGGGTCAACTTTTCTAAAAGAACCAGCAGGTAATCCCGGTGTACTATATGTCAAAAGTTTATAAGTTGTAGTGCCTCCTACAGTTATAGGAGACATGATTGCCTCTCTAAAATCCATGGTAGATGTTGTAGTCGCCACAACCCATGAGCATTCGCCAAATTCATATGATTTATCACGAAAAAGATGAATGAAAGAAAATTTCTCTGAGCCTACGCTAAATACAACTTGTTTTAGCCCTTCCATTGCAGGATATGAATTCGAACCACAAGCAAATCCACTATTAGGTCCGCCAATAGAACCTACGAAGTGAACCTGCATCATGCTAGTTGATACTGGAGCATGCAAATAGTATCCAAGATCATTTCCGGCACCATGTAAATCTAGTCCACCATGCCAGTCGTGAGGCCTTGCTGGTCCCACATATCTAGGACCATAGTCCGAGGTAAATAAGGTTGTAGAAAAAGCTGCAGGGGAAGAATATGCTGATGATGGTGTGGTCGAAGTACATGGTCCAACACCACAGGCAGAATATTCAAAAACAATACCTGAATAAGGACAAGTCGTTTGGGAAAAAAGAATAGCACTTCCAAATAAAAAATAAAATATTATTGTAATTATTTTCACAAGCTAATTTTTTGAAAATCCGCAAAAGATAATACCAAAGTATCTTTATCTATTACACCATAAATCATCTCTTGATTTCGAAAATCAAAAAAAGCATTTGCTGGATTATAGTTTATAGCGTCATTATTTATGTTAAGTGTATTACTAGAATAATCATGCAAAATAAAGTTTACTTTTTGGGGAGCTGACTTAAGACCAAAAATTACTTTGCTATTTGCAAAACGTATCAAACCCCATGACAAGATTTTCCCAGTATTATACTTATACTCAGCTTTTGTTGCAAGATTAATTATGTCTAAAGAGGAGCTTTTTATACTATTATTCATCCTGTAAGCAAATTTACCATCAGGACTAATCAACTGAATATAACCAACACCAATACCATTTGTTTTATAAACCAGGTCACCCCTTTCATTAAAAATTAAGGAATAGGTGCCTCCAAAATCTGGATTTATTGTTTCATCGAACATACCATCAGTACCACATTTGTAATTATAGTTTACCAATACGAAATCATTAGGAAAAACAACAATGTTATCAGTGGTAAAACAATTATAAACGTTTTCTACTACACTTAATAGACTTAACTCTTTAGATGATAACATTTGTTTTGGCAATGTAAACCATCTTTTATCACCTTTTATTGAATCAACACTAATGGAATTAAAAATATCATAATCTTTATGCAAAAAAACAGGTTCTGTATCTTTTGAAAAGATAATTTTTTCAACGAAAGAGGGATTATTTTCATCCATTGATACTGAAACAGTTTTAGAACTAAATGAATTTCTTTCGCCAAATGTTCTATTCCATATAATTAAACTATCACTGATATTACTACCAGCTTTTAGATTTTTAGAAATGGGAGTTACATTTTCTTTATTAAAATCAATATTGCCAGTTTCACTTGCTTTAATATCTGATGAAGTCGATGTTTTCGAATTTGAAGGAGTATTTAAGATACTTGTAGAAGTTTGACATGACAATAAAAAGATAATAAATATGATAGTTAGAATTTTCATTCGCATAATTAATTTAGTACATCGAGAAAATTAAAATACAACAACAATCGCTATATAAATTTAAGATTTCATTCGTATCATTATAATATGAATGTCATAACTATTAAAAAGGTAACCCTTATTAACTCAAAAAACAAAATATTTTTTCTTGTTTTAGTATTATCATGCTTACTTTCTAACCAAGCTCTACCCCAATGTGGGATTTCTAACGGCCTCCCTGTTCTCGAATTCAATACGCAAAGTGATTTAAATGAATTTGAAAGTTCATCAAACTCAGATTCATTGATGTTCAATTTATGGATAAATGAGAAACCTGAACTTGAAGACACAATTATAGAAATATCTTCATTAAACATGATAACATACATTGGCGGAACATTTTGTGTTATTAATTCTGAGAAAATAAAAGATTTTAATCAACTCAATAACTTAGTTAAAATAGAAGGTCCTATAAAATTACAATACAATAAATCTTTAGAATCACTACAAGGGTTTGAGAATTTAAGTTATGTAGGTTCAGATATTTCTATTTCTGACAATGAAATTTTTAGCTCTTTTTCGGGAACGGAAAACATTGATACGATCAATGGTTCACTCCAAATCTCTGACTGCAAAAAATTAAAAATTATAGACGGTTTTGACAATCTAATGAGCTTAGAAAGAATAGATATTAATCGCTGTGACAGTCTATCACAATTTTCTACATTTTTAGATGGTATCAACTTTTTAAAATCGATATCAATTCAGGAAAGTCCTTTGGAAGATCTAAATTTCCTTAATGAAGAAATAAATGTAACTGAATATATAGATTTTAAAAGATTGAATATATCTGAAATCAAAGGATTTAATAACGTTGAAAATCTAACATCAAATTTGAGAATAGAAGATAACTTTTTTCTAACAGAGATTAATGCGTTTCATAATTTAACTACTGTTGAAAATTTATTTTTAGGAAGGGCTTTTGAAGTTACGATTGCTCCACAAAGTTTTTCAAAACTAGATAGCGTTTTCCGATCTTTAACAATTAGGAATATCCAATTAAATGATTTAGACTTTTTTAATTCCTTAGAATACGTAGGGTTTAACTTAAATGTACAAAATAGCGGACTAATTGCAAATCTAGATATTTTTGAAAATATTGCGACTAAACCAGAAGATGTTATTATTGAGAATAACGAATCTTTAGATGACTGCTCAGCGATATGTGATAGAATTAGGCTAGGCTTACATACTACTTTAGACAATAACCCTGGATGTAATACTTTACAAGAACTACTGGAAATTTGCGGCCCCTCAAGTTCAGCTTCTATCTATTTGCGAAATACTATTGTTTTCCCCAATCCTGTTGAAGATTTTCTTCACATTCAAAACAAGCGACTAAATACTAGTGTTGCAATCTACAATCTTTCGGGGAAGAAAGTGATTAATGCAAAAAACACTGAAATAATTGATGTTTCATCATTAGTTAGTGGAATCTATATAATCGTGATCAATGATGGAGAAAGGCAACTTATTCAAAAAATCCATAAGATCTAATTTAGTCTAGGTAGTAGTAATTAACAAAATAAGGATCTAGTGGCGGGTGGATAAAAAGTAATGTGTCCTTTAGGACTCTTTTCTTTTTTCTGCGAGTGCCTAAACTGAACAAGCTTGCATGTAACGATTCTTGCATGCGCTGTGTTCTTGCTCACTTGTCTAACTAAGATAACAAGAATAAATCAGCTCAGATTTAACGACAAAGGCTTACTAAAAGTGATAGAAGAACATGGCG
>Ga0114956_1003987_pt1 | contig 11323 bp, 8 predicted proteins | sample MaitaG_FD_87304 | JGI IMG/M metagenome (GOLD analysis project Ga0114956, IMG submission 87304) | Marine algal microbial communities from Maine, USA - Maine_Asex2 metaG | ecosystem: Host-associated > Algae > Red algae > Unclassified | place: Maine, USA | collected 2015-01-05 | reverse complement strand
GTGGTGTACCAGAGGCCGGCGTCGATGGAAAAGCGTTCGGCGAGACTGGTGCCGCCGACTTGGCCGGGCGAAAAGGTTTGGGCGTTGGCGAACGGAAGAAGGAGCAGGCAGGGGAGGATATAGAGCAGGTGTTTCATGTTAGGATGTGAGTTGTTGTAAAAGTTGATGGGGTCGACGTACGTGGTCGATGTTGAGGAAGCCAATCTTACGCATTCGTTTGTTGGCGCCTTTCATGCTGTTCGAGGACGCGGGTTCGGCGCGCATACCGACTTCCTGCCACTGGTTGAACACAATGTCGCCTTGGCCACCGCCGGTCTCGCGCAGGTCGAACTGCATTTCCCGGTTCACGTCGAACACCCGGGTGCGACCGGGTTCGAAGATCAACGCGCGTTCGCTAGTGAGCGCGTAAAACGTCTTTTTCACCTTCCGCATGCGTCGCAGCGGAGCGAGAAAGATCAGCGCGCCGGCGAGCAGGAAGGGGATCGCAATCCACGGCGGGGGATTGTTCGCGCCTTGGAAAAAGAAGAGGTAGATGATCAGTGCGGTCCAGCCGATGCCGAACAGCACGCCGATGCTTGACCGTCCGAAGGCGGCGGTCATCTCCGGCCGGTCCGCCCAGAGGATTTCCTCGCCGGGTTCGAGCAGGTCGAGCAGCGGTCTGCGTTCTTCGAACGAGAATTCCTGTAGCGGATCTTCAAAAGCCATGGCGCACCCTTGAGCCGCGAACGGTGCATTTCAAGGGCGGCGTTCGGGAAATGCCTTCGATTCCGAGGTTTCATGGATTTACCGCGACCCGCAGCGTCTCTTTCTTGTGATGGTCCGGCCATTGGTGAATTTCGACCACGGTTTCCAGTTCCCAGAGAACCTTGTTGCTCGATTGTATAAAGGTGGTCGGCGCATCGGCGGGAACGCGCATCGCGAAGGTCGCCGCGATCTCCTGAAACGGATCCGTGAGGAAGGGACCCGGCAGGCGTTGGCGTTGTTCGTGGAAGGTTCGGCGGTAGGTGTTCTTCTTGGTGCCACTGCCGCTGACCGCGACTTCGCGTCCGCGCAAGATGCAGGTCACGCCGCCGATCACCTCCGGTTTGGGCGGCGCAATGCAGACCTCGCAGAAGGCAATTTCACCGGGGCGAAGGTGCGGCCGGGCGATTTGGATGTCGCAGTCGCCGACTTTCTGCGCCGCTTTCTTGGCGAACCAGATCGAGGCGACAATGCCGCCGACCACCAAGACGGCGATCACCATGAAGGGCAGGAAGCCGAACGCCGGCGAGCCCTTGCCAGTGAATATCATGAAGGCCGTGCCAGCGAACACGGCGAGCGCGGCCAGAACAAGCAAGAGGCCGAACTTGCGCGACTTCTTGCGCGGGGCCTGCGTGCCCGCGGCGTCCGGACCAGACAGAATCTCGATCTCGTCCGCGAGTTCGGGCAGCGGCTCCTCCGCAAATCCGGTGCCCGTGAGCACAAACTCCTCCTCCGCTTTTGGATCCCGCGCCCAGGGAATGTCGACCGAGGCGGTGAGATACCAGTCGATGTTGACCAGTTCGCCGTGATAGCTGAGCGGGCCGTTCGGGGCGGAAAACATGAACGGAAAACGGTGGTCCTCCCCGGCGGTCAGCGTGGCGTTCTCGACAAAGGCGAACTCCTGTTTGCCGCCGGTGTTGCGGTTGCCTTTGCCATGCGTCCGCCAAGCCATGCGCAGAAAGATTTTTGTACAGACGCAGTCCTTGTTGACCCGCACATGCACCATGCCGGAGATGGTTTCTCCGGGCAGATAATTGCGTTCGGCTTGATCGAACTCAAACCAGACTTCACATTTGGACATGGGCGGCTTCGTAGTCGTTGGGGGTGAGATGGCGCTGCGGCGATTTGCCTTTGAACACCACAATCAGCACCGGCTCAATAGGTTTTAAATTACCGGAAGTGATATTTATGGTGTTGGCAGCCAACACCAAACGCCCCGGTCTTCGCCGGTGCGCGTGACCGCGCCTTTGGCCAGAAGTTCCTGCAAAGCGCGGATGGCGGTGGGGCGCGAGGTGCCGGTCCTGGCCACGTATTTCTTGGGCTCATGCCGCCGAAAATCCATCGAGACCTGCGGCGGTCATGCGACGCAGTACCATCATCCCTTGCAGTTCTTCGCGTGCCTCGTGGTGGCTTTCGACGCGCTTGCCCATCCTATGATCAATCCCCTACGGATCGAGGTGCCCGGACAGGTCCATTCCGGCGATCGCAGGAAGTCGCTTCGGCGGTTGCAATGCCAGAGTTCTCGCGGCATAGCTCGACGCGATGAAAGGCTGGCTCACCACGGACGCGGAAGAACTGAAACGCCGCCGCGAACGCGCGCGTTCGGAGGCATTTGTCGTCGAGTCGCTCACGCCGGAACACGATCCCTTCGGCGACTATGCCATCCGTTCGGAAAAGGGCGCGCGCAGCTACCGGGTGGAAATCCGTGTCAGCGACGAACGTGACAACAGCTGCACCTGCCGCGACTTTTTGCACAACGGGCTCGGCACCTGCAAACATATCGAGGCGGTTCATCTGAACCTCGATCCCGGCGAGAACGCCAGCTCGCCGCGGACTGAGATTTTTCTGGTTCGACGCGGCGGCGCCCCGCGCGTCCGGTTGCGCGGCAGCCATGCGGCGGTCAATGGCTTCTTCGCCCACGATCAACACGCCAGCGAACTCGACGGCGATCCGATCGAGCTCGTTCCCGAACTCGAACGCGTCTGCGCCGAACTCACAGACGAGATCCGTCTGTCGCGCGATGTGGTCGCCTGGGCCGCCGAACTGCGCCGCCGGCGCGACCGCGAGACCGACCGCGCCGCCTACCTGCAGACGCCGGCCTCCGCGCGCGAGTTGCTGAAAGAGCCGCTCTATCCGTTCCAGCGCGAAGGCATGTTGCACCTCGCGTTCGGCGAACGCGCGATGCTCGCCGACGATCTCGGACTCGGCAAAACCGTGCAGGCGCTGGCCGCCGCCGAACTACTACGCCAACGCCGCGGCATCGAACGCGTGCTGATCGTCTGTCCCGCCTCGCTGAAATCGCAATGGGCCGAACAGATCGAACGCTTCTCCGGACTCCCCTGCTTGCAAGCCACGGGTTCGCGGACGCAACGCCGCCGCGCCTACCGCGCTAAGGCCGCCGACCGGTTTTACACCATCGCCCACTACGAACAGGTGCGTTCGGACGCGGCGGAAATCAACGAACTGCTCGCCCCCGATCTGGTCATTCTCGACGAGGCGCAGCGGATCAAATCGTGGAACACCAAAACCGCGCGCGCGGTCAAGCAGCTGGCCTCCACCTACGCCTTCGTGCTGACCGGCACGCCGCTGGAAAACCGCATCGACGAAATCTATTCGATTGCTGAGTTTCTAGATCCGCAGTTGTTCGGCCCGCTGTTCCGATTTAACCGCGAATTCTACAAGTTCGACAGCGCCGGGCGCCCGGTGGGGTTCAAGAATCTGCCGGAGCTCCACCGTCGGGTGCAGTCGATCCTGTTGCGTCGTCGACGCGGCGCGGTCGAGGCCGAACTGCCGCCGCTGACGGTAAACAGCTATTATGTAGGTATGACCCCGCTGCAACGCCGCCGCTACGCCGAACAGCAAGACAAGGTCTTGGCGCTCGCCCGCGAGGACTGGACCGAGACCGCGCCACTCGAAGACCCGCTGCCGCCCGCGATCGAACGCCTGCGCCGGCTGTGCGACGCGGCGGACCTTCCGTCCGCGCGTTCGACGGCGAAAAAAGCGAAGGTGGAAGGGGGCGCAAAAGCGCGCACCGAGGCGATCCCGAAATTGGTCGAGCTCGAACGCGTGTTCGACGATATTTTTTCCGAGCAGGACCCCGACCGCAAAGCGATCGTGTTTTCCGAGTGGACCGGAATGCTCGACCGCGTCGCCGAACTCGCGGAAACGCTTGGCCTCGGCGCCCTGCGTCACAGCGGTGAGGTACCGATCGCGGAACGACCCGCACAACTGCACCGCTTCGCCGACGATCCCGACATCCGCTTGCTGCTGTGCACCGACATCGCCGGCACTGGCCTCAATTTGCAGAGCGCCAGCGTGGTGATCAATTTGGATTTGCCGTGGAGCCCGGCGGCGTTCCAGCAACGGGTGGCGCGGGCGTGGCGTTTGGAACAGCAGCAGCCGGTGGCGGTGATCAACCTGGTTGCCAAGGACAGCATCGAGGCGCGGCTGTTGCGGCGGCTGGACGCGGCCGGCGGTTTGGCGCGGGTGTTGGACCCAGATTTCCCCGACGAAGAAATGCAGTGGACCACGGTGCGTTCGTTCATTCTCGAACAACTAACGGATTTGTTTGCGCCGACCCCGCCGGGTCCGCCACCGGTGGAGCAGGTGCGCGCCGAACTACACGCCCGGCTGGGTTCACGGCTGCAACGGCTGGATGAGGTGAACGGGGTATTGTTGGCGGTGGTCGATCAGCGCGAGGCCGGGGCGGAGGCGGTGGCACGCGAACTCTCCAGTGCCTCGCTGCATATTGAGTTGCTCGACACGGCCCAGCTCGCGGCGTTGCGGCGCATGGTAGAGTCCGGATTGATGAAGCCGGATCCGGGCATGCAGGCCTTGTTTGACGAGTCGACCGAGCAGGTGGATGAGGACTGGTTGGCGCTGGCGCGTCGTCAGTTTGAAGATGTCGGCGGGTATTTGGAACAAGCCGAGAATCTGGTTCGAAGCGGGCTGATGAAAGAGGCCTTGTCGCCGTTGCGCGACGCTTTGAACCAATCACTAGAAGCTTTGCACATCCGCGAGACCGGCAGCGCGCCAGAGCCATTGCCGCTGGCCTTGGCCGGCGCGAATTTGATCGAACCCGGTCTGTTGCCGCGCAAGGTCATGTCGCTCGCGTCGCAGTGTCGCGGCATTGGCGGCGAGGCCGACGAGTCCTTGGCCTCGGGCGTTCGGGAGTTGGTGGATTTGGTGGCGCGTTCGTTGCAAGTGGCCTGAGGGCGGGTTGTACGTTGAAGGTATCGATTGGAATTCTTCGACGCCCCGGCAACGCGAGTCTTCAAAGAGCCGCGTAGCGCGGCTACTTCGCCAACTTGGTCAAGCGAAGACATTCAGGGTACTAAGGGTCGTTCCGCTGACCCCGAACGAAATCCTCGGCGTCCATCGGCTTTTTCCCCGGCGGTTGAACTTCAACCAAACGCAATCCCAAGCCGTCGCCGCAGACCACCACGGGGGAACCATCTTTGAACAAAACGGTGCCCGGCGCTTCGCCGGACTCCATGCCGTCAACCGTGAGATCGACGATCTCGGTTTGATGGATTTTCAAATCGAACGCATCCTCGCCCTCGCCCCAGAGCAGCACCGAACCCGGCCAAGGCTTGCAGGCGCGGATCCAGTTGCGCAGTTCGGAGGCGGGTAGCTGCCAGTTGAGTTCGCGGTCGGACTTTTCGAGTTTGCGCGCTTCGGTGGTGGCGCTGTCGTCTTGCGGTCGCGGCTCGAAATCCGGGTCGGCGATATTGTCCAGGCCTTCGATGATGATGCTGGCCGCCTCGACGGACATCCGTTTGGACAGGCTGGCGTTGGTGTCGACGGGATCAATGGTTACGGCGCGCTGACAGATGATGTCGCCGGCGTCCATTTTCATGGCGAGGCGGATGACGCTGATGCCGGTTTCTTCGAGTCCGTCGGCGATGGCCCATTGGATCGGCGCCGCGCCGCGGTAGATGGGTAGCATGGAGGGGTGCAGGTTCACCGAACCAAACCGGGGGAGGCTGGTGATGCTTGACGGGATGTATTGGCCGTAGGCGAACACCACGCTGGCGTCGGCTTCGAGGGCAGCGAGTTGGTCTTTCGCCTCGCCGATTTTCTCCGGGGTGATGACGGCTAGGCCGAGTTCGAGGGCGAGGGCTTTTACCGGCGAGGGCAGAAGCTTCCGCTTGCGTCCCTGCGGCCGGTCCGGCTGCGAAACGACGAGCACCACCTCGTGGTCGGGATGGTCGTGCAGGGCTTGGAGGACGGGGGAGGCAATCTCCGCCGTCGCCATGTAGATGAGTCGCATGCAGCCTTTAAGTACGCTGTAATCTCAAATTTCGAATCTCAAATTTCAAAATCGGGCGCGGCCGGCCAAGGGCGTTCAAATGATCTTGTAGAGATCTTCCCAGCCGGCACGCGGGTTTGTCTTGAGTAGCGCGGTGGCCTTGGCGTTGTTTTTGAAGGTCTTCGATTGCGGATCGAACGCCAGCGACTCGTTCAGGTACTGGGCGATGCAGCCGAGGTTGAGCACCTGGGTGAGCGGACCGGCGACGCTGAACGGTGACCAGGTTTTCCCGTTGCCCATGCAGGCTTGGATGAAACTCTCTTGGTGGCCGGGGACATCGGGTTTGCCGACTTTGAGTTTATCGATCATGTCCCGGGTTTTGCCGTGGGGCATGATGCGCGAGGGGTTGCTGTGCGAACCGCGCAGAACCGCGTAGTCGGCTTTGCCCCCGCCTGGAACGAAGAAGGTGCCGGCGCCGCCGAGATTCGGGGCTTCCTCGCCATCCCAGAACGTGCGTTCGATTTCGGGGTGGAAGGTACCGCCGTCGCGCCAGTGCAGTTTCACTTCGGGTAGCTCCGGACTGCGTTCGGGGAAGGTGAACGTGAGTTGCGTGGACAGCGGGAAGATGATGTCGTTGGGATCCTCGATTTTCACGGCCTCGATTTTGGTCGGCAGTCCGAGCTCCAAGTAATCGTGAACATAGTCGATGATGTGCGCGCCCCAATCGCCGAGCATGCCGCAGCCGTAATCGTAAAATCCGCGCCAGTTGAAGGGGTGGAGTTTCGAGGTGTACGGCCGCTTCGGCGCCGGTCCGCACCACAGGTCCCAGTTTAGGTTTTTTGGCACCTCCTCGGCAGCCGGCCATTTGTTGAAACGCTCGGATGCGTTCATGAAGAACAGTCCCGGTCCCTTCCACGCGTGGATCTCGCGAACGTCTTTGATCACGCCGCGCTTCATCCATTCCTGGAACTGGTAGGGTCCGAGGCCGGTGTGCCCCTGATTGCCCATCTGCGTTACCACCTGGAACTTCTGTTCGGCCTCGATCAGTTTTTGCGCCTCGTCGAACGAGTGCGTGAGCGGCTTCTCGACGTACACGTGCTTGCCCATGGACATGGCGAGGATGCTGGCGCCGAAGTGGCTATGGTCCGGGGTGACCACGCTGACCGCGTCGATGTCCTTGCCCATTTTTTCGAGCATGACGCGGTAGTCGGCGAAGCGTTCGACCTCGGGAAACTGCTGGAGCACTTTGCCTTGACGGCGGTGGTTGAAGTCGATGTCACACAAGGCGACCGGCACGGCGTTGCCCTTGTTGCAGAGCGAGGGGATCACGCCGCCCGCGCGTCCGCCGACGCCGACGCAAGCGAGGTTGATGCGCTTGCTCGGTGGTTCGGGATCGCCTTGGGCGCGAACGCCGGTGGCGAGGTAGGAGGGAATGAAGGTAAAGGCGAAGGCCTTGGATGCGTTCTTGAGAGCGCGGCGGCGGGTCGTTTTCTTCATCGGGTTCATGCGCGGATTTTAACCGGATTTCGGCTCAAGATTCACGCACCATTTACGCTGTTTTGAGCCCCGTCGAGAGCCATTGCCGGACTGGAATAATGTGGGCAAACGGTTAATGGTTGCCTTGGTGTCACCGCGACGCGGCTACTTCCCATCCGTGGCGGCTACCGTGGCCTTGCCTGCGGGCTACAGTCACGGCTATTCGGATGTCACCGCTACCGCGGCTATTCATGTTGCCTGCTATGCGGCTATTCATTCTGCCTGCCATGGCGCCCATCCTATGATTGATTCCACGGCGCCTCACTCAAGCCGGCCTACACGCCAGTACTGGCTCGCCCAATCCGGATTGTTGCCGTGGAGGCTGACGGTGGACAGGGGGACCCAGCAATCGCAGTTGCTTTCGTAGCGGCCGTCGCGGGTGAGGTAGCCGCTGCCTTCGTCCCAGAGATTGCGAATGCGGTAGATGTCGTTGCGCACGGCGTTCGGGTCGACGGCCTGCTCGAAGCGCCACAACTGGCTGTTATAGTAGGAGCCGTTGGATGTGAAATGAACGCCACTGGTCGCGCTGCCGTTGTCGCCTTTGCGGGTAAGGTAGCCGGCGCCGCCGTCCCAGAGGCAAAAGATGCGGTAGACGCCGGTGTATTGGCGTTCGAGGCGCCAGCGCATGCTCGACCAACCTGCGGGGGGATGCAGGCCGACGCTGTCGAGCGGCGTCCAGGTGCCGTCGCCATTATCCTGGCCGTTGCGGTGCAGCAGTCCGCTGTTGTAGTCCCATGCGTTGCCGAACGTATAGGTGGAAGCGTGGTTGGAGAGGGCACTTTGCATGGCGTAATACGCGCCTTTGGCAGTGTTGTGGTCGTCGTACCAAAACGGCGTGGGGTAGCCGTAGACATCATCGCTGGGATCGTCGAATGTATCTTGGTCGTTCGGGTGGAGCCAGGATTCGTTGTCGGCAAAGTCCCAGAGTAGAACGGACTCGCAGCCAGGGCTTTCGAGTGCGGCCTGCATGACGTTCTGGTACATGGCGTATTGCCAGTTGAGTTGTTGTTGGTTCGGGGTGGAGGTGCCGGGGCAGCAGGGGCCGGGGTTCTGGGTGAGCAAGGGCGAGGCGTCGAGTTCGGTGAAATAGACGCTGAGGCCGTTGTCGGTGAACCGTTTGATGTTGGCTTTGATGTTGGCGACACTGGGCACAACCGGCGTGTATTCGGTGGACCAGTGCATTTGAAAACCGACGCCATCGATGGGAACGCCGATCGATTTCAGGTAGACCGCGTAATTGAGAAAGCGGTCGGCTTTTTGGTTGGTGTCGTTGGGGTCATCGGCGCCGACCCCGTACTCGTTGAGGATGAGAATGGCGTTGGGGTCTTCTTCGCGCGCGATCTGAAAGGCGCGTTCGACGTAGTACGAACTGCCGTAGGCGTGGTACTCGCGCACCGGTTGATTGTAGTCCGGCAGGCCGTTCGCGCCACGCCAATAGGTGCGCAGGCCAATGCTGTCCATCGCGCCGCCGTTGTCGGCCATCACTTCGTTGGCGACGTCCCACAGCCAAACCTTGCCTTTGCGGACGCGGGCGAAGTGGCGGGTGTGTTTTTCAACCAAGTCGCGAACGCGCTCGTTGGGGGAGTCGCCCCAGCGGGCTTTCGAGGAGAGCGGGTAGAGCAAGGCGTGGCCGTGGAAGCGCTTGTCGTTCTGGATGGACCAGTCGACAACATTGACGAACCCATAGTCGACCGGCTGGTCCGTGTTCCAGTTCCACGAATTCCAGCCGAGGTAAGCGGTGCCGGTGATGGCGTTAAATTCCCGGCGCGCGATTTCGCGGTAGGCGAGATTATTGAAGCTGGTGTTGGCGTCGTAGCCGTGCAGCACGCCGCCGACGGCGAAGCCGGGTGGTGCGAGGTCTTTGAGGCGTTCGCCGCTGGGCTGTCCGAAGAGCAGAACGGGTAGGATCCCGAGGAGAAAGAAGAAGGGCCTTTTCATTTTTTTTATCAGGGTTGGGGTTTGGGGGGAGGAGGGGTCAACCATTGTACGAAGTCACACCGGATTTAGGCAAGGGAAGATGGAATGCTCCCGGGATCGGCTTGAAGCGGGTTCTCGTAAGCACTTGGAATCGAAGGAGAAACGTGCCGGCCTTCCGAGTTGAAAAATTTTCTCTACGATGGCGAACCAAGATGGCGAAGCAGGGACAGGCCATCTCCGGCCGAGAAGACGAGCTTCGCTTAGGCTTCTTTCAACGGCAGCCAGAACACGATCCGGTGGCCGAAGGGATCGCGCGGGTTGAGATCAGGGTTGGTGCCGGCATAGCGTGGGTCGGCGACTTCGATTTCGGCCTGTTCGGCCTCGTGGCCCACGTTCGCGCAGAGCCTGGACCAAGCCCTCCAGATCCCGAACCAGATCCCGCACATCGCACCGCGGATCGTCAGGTCCGGCGTGGCCGTTGAGATGCAGGACGGATTCACCAAGGCGGATTTGCATGTACAGCGGCGACGCGGGATCGTCGTTGAAGCGGTGTTGCCATTCGATCTCGTAGCCGAATAAATTGGAGGTAGAACGCGCGCGCTCCGTCTCGTCCAGCATGGGCAACACGGGAATCGAAGCGCCGATGTCGAAGGGGTTTTCCGTGGCAGGATTCACGGCTTGTTAGGGTCAGTTCAGCGGTCCCACAAACCGAGGCGCTGCCGTTTGGCTTTGGCTTCGAACCCGCGATACTCTTCGGTAAACTCGTGCTCGACCGGCAGTACGGTCGCTTGGCCGTGTTGCAAGACAACCATGCCGAGATCGACATTGTTAGCCTCGGCGTGGGCTTCGTCGGGCTTGGCGGGGTCGGGGAAACTGAGGCGGATGCGTTGTTTGTAGATATACACTTTGAGCGCGTCGCGGGCGATTTCCCCGTAGTGTTTTTTAGTCACCGAACGCGGACTGAGCAAGGTTTGCGCGTCGATCCCGACCCGTTCGGCGAAGGCGGCAACCCCGGGACCGTCCTGCATCGGCGGGGCTTGAATCCCGATCAAGCGGACAACTTGCGGCGGGTCGCTCTCGACGATCGTGTCTTCGAGGCCTTTCATTTTTTTGAAGAAACGGCGGATGAAACTGTCGCCCGAACGCATCACCGGCACAACCAGCAGCGAGTCGCCGCTGGGCACGCCTTCGACTTGGTAGAAGGATTGCTGCGCCGATCCGGCCACGCGTAGTTCGTCGAGGCCGTCCTTGTTGCCCTTGGTCATCAACCAGGAGAACGCGAAGATGGTGCCAAAAAATCCGAGCAGCACCAGCTTGGTGGCGCGTCCGGACAGCATCTTGATCGGCGGCGAATACGCGCCGTCGGCCGCGGATTTGTCTGCGCGGGCGGCGGGGTCGGGCGCCGGTTCTGGCGAAGGGATTTCGCCGGACTTAGAACGAGTCACGGTACAATTCGGCGGGGCCGTCGTCGGTGTCGAATCCAAGGTCGTTGTAGCCGCCACGATCGGAGCCACCGGCCTCGTAGGCATCGGGGATCTGGTTGCCGCTGCGTCCGGGACTGCCCCAGCCGGCGGGGTCGTTGCTGTCGGGCCAGGCTTCGACGATGCGTTCGACGATGTCGTGGGCGAGGTCGCGCGAGACATCGGGCAGAACGTTGCGTTTGGCGGAGGTGATGTCGGTCACGAACGGCACGAAGAAGTCACCGGCAACATAGGGTTCGTTGACGATGACCGCGCCGTTGTCGCGGCGGATCAGGCGGATGCTGCCGGACAGGATGGCGCTGTATTCGTCCGGGCGGGCGCGGTTCTCGCGGCCGTAGACGAGCGGGCGGAGCAGAAAGCGGTTGAGGTTGATCTCGAGTACCGCGTCGGCGTCTTG
>Ga0114956_1003985_pt1 | contig 11331 bp, 11 predicted proteins | sample MaitaG_FD_87304 | JGI IMG/M metagenome (GOLD analysis project Ga0114956, IMG submission 87304) | Marine algal microbial communities from Maine, USA - Maine_Asex2 metaG | ecosystem: Host-associated > Algae > Red algae > Unclassified | place: Maine, USA | collected 2015-01-05 | reverse complement strand
TATTTACTTCGTCTCGGATCAAATCACCTGGTTGTGTTCCAAATCCATTATTAAAATTTATTCCTACTCCTCCAACTAAATGACAATAACTCATGATTGTGCCTCCATTTGATGGTAAAGATGCAGTACATCCCTCATCATTACCGGAAGTAGGACCACATCCATCAATCGCTGTATTATTTCCATTCCATACGCATGCATGTGTATGGGGTGAACCTAGATTATGGCCTAACTCATGAGTAACAACATTAATGGTCCAACTGTAATTAGGAAAGCTACTATAATTTGAATTGATATTACTGTAGGCATATCCAAAGTTGTTGGCGCAGAGGACATCAAGCCATGCAATTCCTCCAATATTGTTACCACCTAACGCCATTAAGTGAGCTAGATCACCATTATATGCTGGGTTATTTGTTTTGAACTGGCTCAAAGCTGTTGAAGAATTAGAAGTACTATATCCATCATCTTCATCCCAAATAAAGATTTCTGAAATATTGACATCTATACTTTCATTGTCGTAAATGGAAGTTACGGGACCCCATAGACCAGTGATGTAATTTGTAGCTGGTACTATACCTCCTTTAACAATATTCAGAGTGTAATCTCCTTCCACATAGACATTAACACAATCTCCCATTCTTTCAGACGATCCTACTGAATCATACAATGCTTCTAACTGACCAGCATACTCTGGCAGTTCCTCTGCGTGGCATTCCATATTGGGTTTATTCTTGACATCATTGGCATTATAGATGACATATTCATTCTTAATGCCATTGGTAGGTTTCCCCAAATTCAATATTTTACCCTTCTTAGTAGAAATAATACCCATGATGTCATCTTCGAAAAAAGATAGAGCAACCAAGCCGCCAGTATTTGCAATTGTACCTCTGTAATAAACTCCTGGGGTATATTCTACTTCGACTCCATTATTAGTTTTAAGCTTAAAGTCAGGTGTCAGTAAGTCAAATGAGTAGAGCTCAACAGTATATACCTTATCTAGATAGGGTATATCCAATGTGAGTGTCGAACTTCTAGTGGAATAAATTTGATTTTGGAGCGATTCATCAACAATCAGTGATGTATATTCAAACTCAGAATTTGAAAAAAGTTTTTGATTAGATTCTTTAAATAATTTTAATGGTGGTGTGCCAGCAAATAGGGCACTAAAAGTAGCTACACATACTAGAGTAAGTGCAAGATTCCGTAGGATTAATATCATAATAATTTCGTGTTTATATAGAATCCGCTATATATCAAACTAATATACACACGTTTATTAATTAACTAAAACAGAAATTGTTTAATTTTAGCCAAAATTATTAAAATCATGAATTACCACTATATACTGTCCATTATTGTCATTTTAAGTTTCGGGGTTTTCACTGATGCTTCCGCTCAAAGGAAGGTTGGGACTAAAAAGCGACAAGATAGAACAACTCAACCAGCAGAAACTCAGACTGCTAATGATGCTAAAAAAGATAGAACAGATACTGCCAGCGCTGCAAATTTATTTCAGAGGTTGAATAGTGATATTAAGGTTGGTAATGTTGGATTTAGTAATAATATATTCTCGTTGTCTCTCAAAGCAAATAGTGGATACAAACTCACTGATAATATTTCTGCTGGGCTAGCATTTAAGTATGGAATTCAATCATTTAATGCACCCGGTCAGGCTGATGATTTTTCAATCTATGATATAGGTGGAGGTATTTATGCTAGAGCTAAGATATTACAGCAGTTTTACGTTCAAGTCGAGTATGATATCAATAATGTACCATTAATAGAAGGAAATATGGTCTTCTTGGAGATAAGAGAAACCATACCAAGTGCTTACTTTGGTGGAGGATATCTGCAAGGGTGGGGCAATTGGAAATTCGGAGCTGAAATTCTATTCATTATGAATAACGAAATGAGGGATTATAGAAATTCTTTTGTCGAGTATTGGTTAGGTGCTAGCCATAATTTCTAAAAGAGAGTAAGAGTAAAAATAAATGTTGTCAATTTATTAAGCCAAGTTGACCATAGATAGAAATAAGAAAGAGACTTTAGTGTCATTGACTAAAGTCTCTTTCTTATTATAATTGAATAGTTTATAAAAATTATGCTTCAGTTGGAAGCCCTAATTTTATAGTCCATCCAAACTTATCTTCGCGACTTCCATCTCTCATGGAGTCGATGTAGTTTTTGATAAATGGAGCTACTTTGAATTTAGATGGATCTAGAGAAATAGTAAGGTCTCTATAGCCAACTTCTTTTACGTGGATAACTACTGCTGCAGTACCAGATCCAAATACTTCATTAAGACTACCATCTTTACCTGCTGCCATCAGTTCATCTATTGTGATCTCTCTTTCCTCGACTTCATATCCTTCATCATTCAAAATCTGGATAATTGAGTCTCGAGTTATTCCCTTGAGTATTGATCCTGTGGTCTTTGGTGTGATAACAATGTTGTTAATGACAAAGAAGATATTCATTGTTCCCGCCTCTTGAATATATTTTTTCTCTTTTGCATCGAGCCACATGATTTGATCATACCCTTGGTCTTTTGCTTTTTTCCATGGATAGAGTGATGCAGCATAATTTCCAGCAGTTTTTGCTTCTCCTGTTCCACCATCGGCAGCTCTGATATATGTTTCCTCTGCCTTAAGCTTAAGAGGCGTAGAGTAATATGGTCCTACAGGAAGGGCCATAATGATATAGATGTATTTTTCACTTGGTCTGACACCAATGAACTCATCAGCGGCGAACATTAGCGGTCTGAGATAGAGGGCACTTCCTTTTGCTGGTGGAATCCATTCTGCTTCTATCGTAACAAGTTGTGATACAGCTTCTATAAATTTATCTTCTGGGAAATTAGGCATGCACATTCTATTAGCTGAGGCATTCATCCTCCTTGCATGCATTTCAGGTCTCATCAACATTGGAGAGCCATCTGTATGCATTGTTGCCTTCATTCCTTCAAAAATTGACTGACCATAGTGCCACGCTAGGTTACTTGGATGGATTTGCAACTTTTCTAATGGTCTGATTTCCATTTTTTGCCAGCTTCCATTTTCAAATTCTGCATAAAACATATGATCTGAAAATACTTTTCCAAAAGGGATATTATCGAAATCAAGAGATGAAAGACGAGAATTTGATGTAAGGTTAACTGGTATCATAGGCTTGATTATCTTGGTTAGCTATTAAAGCACAAAATTACTACTTTCGTAGATATCAACTCTTTAAATTTAAAGAATGTTTTACATAGCGCCTATAATAGTATTGAAATCTGCTTTTTCTATTGCATAACGACCCTTCTCGTTTTTGATGACACTCCCTACAAGATGAACTGGATCATGCTCAAATAAAACATAATGATTAGGTGCTAGTGCCTCTTCGTAGTATGCCTTCTTATCCTCTAATGTCTGCAAAGGATCAATGTCATAACTCATCACATATGGCATCCTGACATGGTAGCTAGATGGGAGTAAGTCTGCCGCGAAAGTGAGCTGGTTACCATTGGGAAATGTGATTGTTGGTATCATCATACCAGCTGTGTGCCCATCATAAAATTTCACTGTGATTGAGTCTGTCCAATTTTTCTGATCCTCTTCGATAAAACTCAGTTTGCCATGTGTTTCTAATGGCACAATGTTTTCTTTAAGGAATGATGCCTTTTCTCTCGGATTTGGGTCTAAGGCTGATGCCAAGTGCCTTCTTCCTGTCCAATACATTGCATTTGGAAATGTTGGAATTAAGTCTCCATTTTCTAACTTTGATACAGCACCTCCACAATGGTCAAAGTGTAAGTGTGTCAAAAAAACATCAGTAATCTCCTCTCTAGTGTAACCGGCATTTGTAATTGATGAAATCAGATTGTCCTCTCCATGTGGCTCAAAGTGCGATGCAAATTTTTCATCTTGCTTGTCTCCCATACCAGTATCAAAGAGGATGACTCTCTCTCCATCATCTACAAGTAGACAGCGCATACTCCAAGTACACATATTTTTCTCATCTGCAGGATTCAGTCTATTCCACATTTGCTTTGGGACTACACCAAACATGGCTCCTCCGTCGAGTTTGAACTTTCCAGTTTCTATAATGTGTGCCTTCATTGTGATTCTTTATGGATGATAGTTAAGTTTTGTCAATTGAGTGAATTGCCTGTCTAATGTCATTTATAAGGTCTGTTTCGTCTTCTATCCCTACGGACATTCTAATGAGACCATCAGTGATCCCATTTGCTTCTCTAATCGCTTTGTCAATATTAAGGTGAGAACTAGAAGCTGGATGAAGTAGCAAGGTATCTAAGTCTCCAAGAGTAGGTGCTAATGTAATCATGTTGACAGAGTCCATAAATTGCTTCCCTGCATCAAATCCTCCTTTGAGTTCGAAACTGAGCATAGATCCAAACATTGACATTTGCTTACAAGCGATCTGATGAGAAGGATGATTAGGGAGTCCAGGGTAGTTAACAACAGATACATCTTCGTTATGCTCTAAGTATTGTGCAATGGCCAGAGCATTGAAGCAAGCTTGTTTCACTCTAAGCGTAAGGGTCTTCATCCCATTGTGTAAGAGCCAAGCATCGAATGGACTTGGGTTAAGTCCGATCAACTTGTATGCTGTCCATAGAGAATCTGTAAATTTTTGATCTGCAATAACAGCTCCACCAATACTGTTGCCATGTCCATTGAGAGACTTAGTTGTACTATGGATGACAATGTCGATTCCATGTTCCAATGGTCTCTGAAGATATGGAGTGCAAAATGTATTATCAACTACAGTGAGTACTCCATAGGATTTAGCTAGACTAGCTAACTTCGTAAGGTCAATGCATCTCAATGATGGATTAGCTGGAGTCTCGGCGTAGATCATCGCGATGTCAGGATTCTGCTTCAGTATTTCTTCAGTCTTTGCAGTGTCAGTGAGATCAGTAGTGATTGCTTCGATATTATAATTGCTATAGATTTTATTCAGCAGTTCTGTGGTGCCACCATAAAGATCTCCTTGGGTCAGGACTTTGTCACCTGATTTGAGTTGACTAGTGAGAACTAGGCTGATGGCCGACATCCCGGAGTTAGTCAGAAGACAATCAGCTGTAATTTCAGTGTCAAAGGTCTCTAGTTCTGCAAGCTTTTGTGATACTGAATCTACAGTTGGGTTAGCATATCTTGAATAGAGATGACCCTTCTCTTTATTGGTAAATACTGACATTGAATGTTCCGTATTATCAAATACAAATGAAGATGATGCGTAGATAGGGAGAATGTGAGGTTTGTTGTATCTCAACTCTTTCACTTCTCTGGAACACAGAGTTTCGAAACTGAGATTGGTTTCATTGTTACCTTCTTTGTTACTCATAATTCTTTGTGTCTGATTTAATCTTGTAGTCAAAATGCGGTTTGTACAAATTAAATTGTTGATCAATAGGATCATGGAGACCTGCAAATATACAGTTATCGTATTGATGATAATGTGAAGTTAGTAAGATTGTTCTATCCCAATTACCAGTAGATATCTTTTCATTCATTAAAGCAATTTAGAATATTCTGATCATCTTATTGAATATGAAAAGATAAAAAGAGTTGAGATTGAATCTGGCTAATAGTAAGATGTAGGAGTCCAAGTATCTATTCTCTAAACTATCCCTACCTTTGTTGCTAATCCAGAGATAACAATGATGTCAGAAGAGCAGAATAGAGAAGAGGTAGATTCAAATGTAGATGAAGTGATGATTGTGGCAGACCCAGGTCAAACTCCAATAAGGATAGATAAGTACCTCCAAGATAAAATGCAAGGAGTCACTCGGAGTAAGATTCAAAATGCCATTAAGGCAGGATCAGTAGAAGTTGGTGGTAAGAAGGTTAAATCTAATTATAAGGTAAGACCTAATGATGAAATTCAAGTCATCCTGCCTAAGCCGATTAAGTGGGGTGAAACTATTGTACCACAAGATATTCCTCTAGATATTCGCTACGAAGATGACGACCTCATGGTCATCCATAAGTCAGCGGGAATGGTCGTACATCCAGGAGTCGGAAATCATGATGGCACTTTAGTCAATGCATTAGCTGGCTATTTTGGAGGGAGTAACTTACCTACGAGTGGCAGTAACTCGATAGATCGCATGGGGCTCGTACATCGGTTAGACAAAGATACCTCGGGTCTCTTAGTTATAGGTAAGACTGAATTTGCTTTAAGTCACTTAGCTCAGCAGTTTTTTAAACATACGATTGATAGAGAGTATCTGGCCTTAGTTTGGGGAGAGCCGGACCCACCAAAGGCTACGATACAATCATACTTGGGTAGGAGCCTCACTAATCGTACTCAATACACCGTAGTCGAAGATGAGTTAATGGGCAAGCATGCTATCACACACTATGAGACTTATAAACAACTCTTCTATGTCAGTCTGATTAAGTGTAAATTAGAGACTGGACGGACTCATCAGATTAGAGTGCATATGAAGCACCGAGGGCATCCAATATTTAATGATGAGAAGTATGGTGGTGATAAGATTGTCAAAGGGACAGTATTCAATAAGTATAAACAGTTTGTACTGAATTGTTTTGATCTCTGTCAACGTCAAGCACTCCATGCTCGATTCCTTGGATTTACCCATCCAGTTACAGGTGAAAGAATGGAATTTGAAGCAGAGATGCCAGAAGATATGCAGGCAGTAATGAAGAAGTGGGCTTCATACATTGATTCAAGAAAGGAACTCATTGGATAAGATTATGACTTCAATAGAAAATCGCTTACTAGCAATCTCTAGATTAGCTGCTGTTATTAGTAGAAGAGAAGATGGATTTACTCAGGTTCTAAATTCTGTCAAGGCATACAATCCTTGGTTTGTTCATACTCATGTCACTCAGATGTTGGATGCGATCTCAGCCAACTATGTAGCAGAGCACCATCTGATTAATTGGTTAGATCATTACCATCCATTGCAAGTGCAGAATACTGAAACTCTTGGTATCGTCATGGCAGGTAATATTCCGCTAGTTGGATTTCATGACTTCCTTTGTGGTCTTGTCTGTGGTTACCAGATGAAAGTTAAGCTTTCAGATAAGGATGCTATCTTGCTCCCATACCTTTGCGAACAAGCCGAGATAGGAAGTGAGTTTGTAGAGTTCGTTGAACGGTTACCCAAATGTGATCGAGTGATAGCAACCGGGAGTAACAATTCATCGAGATACTTTGAATACTACTTTAAGGAGATGAAGAGTATTATTAGAAAAAATAGAACCTCAGTTGGTGTTTTGTCAGGGACAGAAACCCCTGAGCAACTGTCTTTACTTGGCCATGACATCCTCGGATACTTTGGTCTTGGATGCCGTAATATCTCAACATTGTTTTTACCAGAAGGGATGGATGAACTTGTATTGTTTGATGCCGTATCCAAGTTTGACGAATATCGTAATCATAATAAATACTTCAACAATTTTGAATACACATCAGCACTTTACTTACTCAATTTAGAACCCTACAAGTCTAATGGACTTTTTAATGTGAGAGAGTCGGATCAATTGTTTTCTAGGATTTCGTGTGTCCATTATCAACGTTACTCAGACCTCAATGAAGTGAGCCAATTCTTATCTGACCATGATGATGAGATTCAGTGTGTAGCTACTCATATTGAAGGCATCGATCATCCGAGAAAGGTAGCATTAGGAATGTGTCAGTCACCAAGTTTGTTTGATTATCCAGATGGAGTAGATACTATGAACTTTTTATTAGAGAAGTAACTCCTTGCAAATCAAGAAGAAATCATTATATTTGAAGTGTAAGTCAAACAATTATGAATAAAATTTCCTATCAGCGACTCTTTTTTGTGATCGGAGCACTCAGCTTGATCTCTTCTACTTACTTATTTTTGGAACATAATTATGCACAAGACCTTGTCCATTATGGTTTCAATTCATCACTTTATGATGATTCAGGATTAACGACGATTCAAAATCCATTCATTCAAGTACTAGTAGATTCTGTAATTTCTTTTTTTAAATTCTAAGCCCTTAGTTTTTCAACCCATTGAGATAGTCCATCACTGACATTCTCCTCTTTCCTGGTGCTTGTAATTTTAAGATCGATAGGTATCCATCTCTTGTTGCCATCAATAATGTCTTATCTTGATGGATCAACGATCCTGGTGCATGTTCATGCTGTTTAATGACTTCACTGCAGTCAAATATTTTAAGCTTTTGACCATCTTCTTGTATTAGGTATGCACCTGGATATGGGTTGAGTCCTCTAACAAAATTGTATACCTTCCTAGTCGATTGATTTGGGTCGATAGCACATGTTTCGGTATAGATCTTTGGAGCATGTGTGACGATGCTATTGTTTTGTGGCAAAGGGTTGGTTAATCCAGTCTCTAAAGCATTTACAGAAGTGCTCACAAGTGTAGCACCTACTTTCATCATCTTATCGTGGAGTGTACCGACTGTATCCTTATAGTCAATAGGTACTTCTGACTTGTCTAAGATATCACCGGTATCAATCTCATGTTTGAGCAAAAATGTAGTCAGTCCAGTTACCTTATCACCATTAATCACCGCCCAATTGATAGGCGCTGCTCCTCGATACTTGGGTAGGAGTGAGCCGTGGAGATTCATCGTTCCCATTGGAGGCATGTCCCAAACCACCACTGGTAGCATTCTGAATGCGACTACCACTTGAAGGTCTGCTTTTAGATTTTTTATCTCTTCAACAAAACTTGGAGCCTTAAGATTTTTTGGTTGGAGTATGTTGAGTCCTTTGGTTACAGCATACCGTTTGACTGCTGACTCAATTAAGGTCTTTTTACCTCTGCCTCCATATTTGTCAGTGGATGTGATTACACCTACAATATCGTGTCCATCTTGGTAAAGCCTGTCGAGAGATGATACTGCAAAGTCAGGAGTTCCCATGAATATTATCCTTAAAGCCATAGTATTGAGATGTTACAATCTGTTAATCTAGTTAATATTTACTCAAAGTCCCTCGATACCGAACGAAAATGCAGCATATTTGTAGTTTAAAATATGTACTTCCATTTAAAAATCTTACAATGATACGGACTTTCATACTTTCATTTCTACTCATCTCATCAGTACAACTCATTAGCCAAGTAGTTCCTGTAGAAGGTTATGCGTTCGAATCTGGCAACAGAGGGTTTCTCTATGGTGTAGAAGTAAGTGTCTATGACAGCAACGACAATTTTGTTACCAAGGCATTAAGTGACAATGCTGGATTCTTTGAGTTTGAAGTGCCTTCAGCGGGAGATTATAGTCTTAAGATTGTCAAGGCTTACTTTGAGCCGATGGATGCTGTAATCACTGTCAAGGATAAAAAGGCCTTCCTCAAATATGAGCTAAAGAGAGAGCCAGGTTACTTTTTTGAGGTCACTCTGGCAGAGGCTCGTTCTGATGAAAATCAAGTTGTAGACCAAATCAAAGGAGCTCTCATTGAAGTTTATAATAATACGACTAAGGAATCTGTAATGGTTCTAGAAGATCATCAAGATCACGAATTTAAGCTCCATATGTCCAAAGGTAATCACTATACAATACTCATAAGGAAAGATGGTTACCTGGCTAAGCGAATGGAAGCATTTGTTAATGTAGACGGTTGTATCCTCTGCTTTGAAGGAGTTGGTAGCGTAGAACCAGGTATAACTGATAATCTCACTGAAGGAAATGCCAATGGTGTCCTTCTTGCAAATGTAGAAATGGATTCACTCTTTCGAGGAAAAAAACTAGCAATTAGTGACCTGTACTATGATTTAGCAAAGTGGGATATCAAGCCACAGGCCGCAAAAGAATTAGATAAAGTCATTACGATGTTGACTGATAATCCACACCTCTCAATTGAACTTGGATCTCATACTGACAGTAGAGGTTCCGCACAGTCTAATATGACTCTGTCAACGAAAAGAGCACAATCTGCAGTCAGTTACTTAAGAAGTAGAGGAATCATCTCTTCCAAACGGATATCATATAAAGGATATGGAGAAACAGATATCAAAAATGGATGTGTTGACGGTGTAGAATGTGATGAAAATCAGCATGCCCAAAATAGAAGGACAGAGTTGAAGATAGTTGGGATAGGTGAAGAAAATTATATCAAAAAGACTCTTGCTCAAATGAAGACAGAAGAGCACATGGATGCAATCTTAGCTGAAATGGAAAATGAAGGTGTCATCAAAGTTGTAGGTGGAGATACTACTCAAGTAGCTGTTCCAAAAGTTATTGAAGAAGAACCAATCAAAGAGAAGATCTCTGAGCCAGTCAAAAAAGAAGAGAAAAAAGTAAAGGTGATTGAATCTGTAAGTCAGATTGAAGAAGAAGAGCCAATTGCTATAGATGATACTGGTCTTGATGCAAGAGGAGGAAGAGACTTACCTGTAGTGGCAAGTCCAATGGATGATGATGGATTTACCGGATATAGAATAGTAATCAAAGAATCAAAAACAGCACTGCCAGCTGATGATCCTCTTTGGAAAAAGCATAATGGACTCAATGTGTTCTTCACTGGGTCTAAGTTTGTTTATAGCCTTGGATCATTTAGTGATAGACCATCATGTGAGGGTGTCCATACAGCTGGTGTCAAAATTGAGTATCCTGAATCTTATGTTGCCGAATTCAAAAATGGTGAGTTCATAGGAAAGTAACAACTGAGTTTACATAATCTAATCATTATGATATGATTCACCTTTAAGGATTGTAAATGCTCTATAAAGTTGCTCTAAGAAAATCAGCTTGATTAATTGGTGAGAGTAAGTCATGTCAGACAATGAGAGTTTGCTATTACTTCTCTTCAGTAGACTATCGTCAAATCCAAAGGCACCACCAATTACAAAGACTATAGAAGGGTGTGACATCTGCCACTTACTTAGTTGTGCCGCATATGCCCTAGATGTATAAGTCTTTCCTTTTTCATCTAAGAGTACAACAAAGTCATTTGTCTTGAGTTTTTTGAGTATGAGCTCAGCTTCGGTCTGCTTTACCTTGAGTGGCTCCTTTGACTTATACTTCGGTGTCAATACGATACTTTCAAATCTTGTATAGTGCTTGAGTCTGTCGCAGAAGAGTTTTGCACCTTCTTCAATAAAGGAGTACTTAGATTTACCAAAGTAATAGATTGTAACTTGACTCATAATTAGATTGTCGGGTAGACTTGCGTCCAAAAGTACAACGAATCTTGGCTTTCTAATTGAATTCTAATTTCAGATGTGCTTGTCTTTGGAGACTAAGCCTATCTTTGGTTAACTTGTGACCACTTAATGTAAATTAGAATCTAGCGCATGAAAATCTATACGAAGAAAGGAGATGATGGAGGTACCAGCTTATTTGG
>Ga0114956_1003982_pt1 | contig 11334 bp, 6 predicted proteins | sample MaitaG_FD_87304 | JGI IMG/M metagenome (GOLD analysis project Ga0114956, IMG submission 87304) | Marine algal microbial communities from Maine, USA - Maine_Asex2 metaG | ecosystem: Host-associated > Algae > Red algae > Unclassified | place: Maine, USA | collected 2015-01-05 | reverse complement strand
TTCGAATAAAGTAGAAACTATTTACTCTGTTTAACCAATAGTCTATAGTCTTAAAGACTATAAAGAATTTATGCTTTGTTTTTCTAAAGGTGTTACTTAGTCAAAACCTTTTAGTCATCCTTATATTCATGTAATTTAATTACCTTATGATCGTTACATCGCCATGTCCACTTTTTCTTACAATCTCTTTACAATCCATATATTCAATTTCATACATCCAAACATAGACACCAGGATTAATATCTTTTCCTAAATGTGTTCCGTCCCATCCTTCATCAAAGTTATCCGCAAGAAACAGTCTATTGCCCCATCTATCAAAAACATAGAACTCAAACTCTATAACCTCCATTTGTTGAGATGGAAATGCTTTAAAAAATTGATTGTCGCCTGCTATATTTGGAGTAAATACATTTGGTACATAAACTTCTGTTACTTGCTCAATTTCTGGAAATTGAATCTCCCACGTATAACTTTCTGTGCTACATTCATCACTTACCTCAATAGTATATAATCCAGATTCTCTGACGATCAAGAAGGGATCATCTAAACCATTATTCCACTTATATTCAAGCATTTTATTACTCGTATTAATTTCCGGTCCTAACATGAGTTCTTCCGTGCTACAATCAACTTCTGGCGTTTCAAAACTCAGATCGAAAGGCTCCGTTTCAAGAATTTCAACTGAATGTTCTTGTGAGCACCCTACTTGATCTTTTACATAAATTGTATGTGTCCCTGCACCTAAATTTGTAAAAATAGGATCGGAAGTAAAAACATTTCCATCTAGTGAACATAAAATGTCTGCTTCACTATTGACTATAATCGAGCCCGAAGCTTCGTCGTAACAACTTGGAGCTGTTGAAAAGTCTACAATAAATGACTCAACCATTGCAATGCTTATTACCCGTTCTATGATACAGCCTTCATTTGTTTTTACAAAAACACTATGATCTCCAGCAACAATGTTTACAAAAACACTTTCATCTTGGTAATTAACACCATCCAAAGAATAACTTAAATCTAAACTAGATGAATTCACTTCTATTGATCCTGTTTCCAAGGCCTCACATGATGGCTCTGAAGTTATCGTTAAATCTGGCATTGGTATAATCGCAATGTTAAATGGAAGCTCTTGAATACAACCATTCTCATCTCTTGCATAAATAACATGGCTGCCGGCACCAAGATTTTCAATTTGTGTATCAGTATTAAAGTTTAAACCATCAATTGAATAAGTCATACCACCTGCTCCAGTTAGCAGTTCTGCAACTCCTTCACTTTGTCCTTCGCAAGTATTTTCCACATCTACTTGAACACTTGGTAAGACAAAGGCATCGATACTGAAATCAAAACTGTAAACGCAACCAAACTCATCTTGAACATACAGTATGTGATTACCCACATTTAGATCAATAAAACTTAAGTCTGAAGTAAAATTATCAGAATCATTGACTGAGTACATTATAGAATTATTGACTGTACCAATAATATTTAAAGTTCCAGATCCATTATTAGAGCAACTCATGCCTGGTTCAAATAATACCTCTGGCTCAATTAACTCCTCAACAAAGAATTGATCCATGTAAATACAGCCGTTTTCATCTTTGATATAGATATCATGGCTGCCTGCGGATATGCCTGCTAGTGTTAAGTCCGTCCCAAAAGATAAATTATCATCGATTGAAATTTCTAAAGATCCTCCACCAAGATTGTCAAGTTGCAATACGCCTGGAACAGCCGTATCGCAATCGACCATTACCTCAATATTATAAGCTGGCGTGTCAAAAACTCTGACTTCAAATGTGGTTACATGTTCGCAGCCATTCTCATCAACAATGAATAGACTGTGCGTCCCTTCAGATAAATTTTCATAAACTGTCTCAGTTGAAAAATCATTGCTATTGTCTACGGAAAATTCAAGGTCATTAGAAGACGTGGTTAAGATTCTAAGATATCCATTCCCTTCATCTTCGCAGGTTTCTATGACCTCAAAGGTAAAATCAGGATCAGGAAAAGGCAATACATCTAAGTAAACAATCGAGTCACAGCCAGCTGCATTTACAAAAAAGAAAGTATCCTTTTCTAAAGCTGCATACATCTTACCTTCAAAAGATATTGGTTCATTTAGGCAAGTAAAAATTTCTGTGGCGTTAAAGTGAGGAGCACAACCCAAAATCAATGGAAAATTGATTTCTAAATCTTCTACGCATTGAACTAAGTTAAAAGCATAACTGCTTTCGGACAAAGCTGGATCAAGGTTTAACCCTAGTGTATCTAATACTAAAACAGCGTCTGCAATTTTTACTGGATCAATTAGATATTCTCCATTGCTATCAGTACTCACCGTTTGTATAATCGTATTTCCAGACATGACATTAAGCGTCATGCCTCCAAGTGGAGAATCACCAGCACTGAATAATCCATCACCATCGTTGTCAATAAATACTGCTCCTGTTAAGGTCTGTTCTTTCGTTTCTGGCGATAACGATAAAATCGCAGTTGTATCTTTACACCCATAGCTATTTATCAAAATTGCTTGGTAGTCACCTGGTCCATCAGCTAGATAGCTAAAACCCGAACCACCAGAAATAGGCTCTCCATTCTTCATCCACTCAACGTCACTCAACAAAAAAGTATTTCCCAAACATAGTTCTTCTGGGAAGCAAACTTCGTGACAACCCGTTATAAAAGCATCAACATTTGGTAAAGGATATATTTGAACATTATTACTTGTTCTTGAGCAGCCAAATTCATTCACTGCCGTCACATAATAATAGTCCGCTTGTCTTACCTTAATACTTGTTCCATATTCACCATTACTCCAGTAATAACTAAGTTTTGGATCAGAGTTATCGACAGATATAATATGTTCGTCACCTTCGCAAAGATCTGTCTGATTAGATGATATCATTATATTATCTGGTCTTGGATGAATAATAACGATTAACGGTTCTGCTTGTATTATACATCCCGAATTGCCATCCTCAACTTCTAGAGTTACTAAATGTTCTCCAATACCCAAGCCCGATAAATCATTATAAGGTACCCAGGTGTTTGTATTTCCTGTTGACCAGCGATATGTCGCATTACTAAACCAGTTCGTGCCAAGGCTAAAGCGTTCATATTGACATATTTCAATTTTACCCTGAATTCTCTGTGAATTAAAATCATTTTCCACATAAGCATAGATATTCGGATTAATTGGTTTATTCGTATTGACAACTACCTGGTCTGTCTCATGCTCACACCCACTAATCCCCGTAACAGTGACTTTAAATATTCCTGCTTCTGAAACATTAATCTTTTCTGTTGTTTCTCCAGTTGACCATAAATATGCTGCACCACCAGATGGTCCAGAAAGTTCGACGACTTCACCATAGCGCATTGGCATGGCTTTGTCCATTGTTATTTCACCAATGATATCAGCACCCAGTATCTCAATACTCTTAGTTATTTTTTGAATACAGCCATAAATATTCTCTGCTTCCAAGGTAACCTGATAAGTTTTCGCTTGATCAAAAGCATGTATCGGTGTTTCACTTGATGAATTGTTTGCAGCACCTGTCGCCGGATCTCCAAAGTCCCAACTAAGGTTAAAGACCTGCGCAGAAAGACTCTTAAATTCTAAGCCTTGATCAAGACAACGACTAGACGGTAAATCAAAGTCCAGAACAGGAGGTTCTTCTACTTCTACTTCTTTTTCTATTCTTGACATGCAACCTGTGTTGGTTGTAATAATTAAAGTAACTGTGTATATACCTGGCGTACTATAGGTATGACTTGGATTCTGCATTGTCGAACTATTGTCAGCTGCCGAAACAGGATCACCAAAATCCCATTGGTAACCAGCAATGCTAAAGTCTGGTAAAAAATTACTGTTCTCTTCAAATTGCATCGCCGTTTCAGTACAAGCTGGCAAATGATCAAAGTCCGCAACTGCTTGTACCGTTACATAACCTCGATAGGTCGCAGGACAAGAATCGTCAGGCCTATTTGTACTTGGTACTTGCCCACTCAAGGTGACAATGTAGTGCCCTGCTTTTGTAAAAATGTGACTAGGGTTTTCGTCTGTTGATGTATTGTCACTCCCACTGTCAGGATCACCAAAATTATATCTCAAGGTTCCCGGAATAAAATCAAATGAAGTGTTGAAAAAATCATATTCATTACAAAAACTTGCTTGCTGCGATCTAAACCTAGTGCCTCCATCAGAACGACAAGAACACTGACTTGGTTCTCTACATACTAATTGTACAGCTTGTTGATTGACACATCCATCTTGATTAGTAACTTCCACTCTATAAAGACCTTCTCTGTCTGCAAGCAATTGAGCATCATTTGTTCCATAGGGTATATTATCCTGAAACCATTGATAATCCAATCCTTCATTGGTTGCTAGCGCCTCTATCGTCGCTACGCCTCCTGGTGAGCACAAAAGATGCCATCCTAAGGATGATATATTCACTTCTGGTTCCGTGTATTCGACTATACTAAATGATTCAAAACTTTTACAGCCATTAGCATCTATTAACTCTACACCATAAAAACCTGGATCTATTAACATTGGCGTCGTTGTTCCCAATATATTCTCATCTTCATCTAACACAACAAAACTGGTACCGGCACCATTATTCACATTTAATTCTGCCTGTTCACCAGGACAAACGCCCTCAGGATAGACAAGCATAGGTTCTTCTCCAGCTAAAACTTCAACTTCTACTATATATTGAAATCCACAATATTCTGCAGTTAAATTATGCTTACCTACTTCATGCCAATGCACAGCAATCTCACCAGAGCCATTATTAGATAAGGTGCCACTATTGGGCGGAGAAATCATCCACTCTGCGTTTGATGCATCAATGTCTTTTATCTGGTGTGTTGTTTGATCATCTAGACAAACCATTGTTGCGCCTTCTAGAATGCCACCACTAACTTGACTTAGGTCTACTTCTAAGCTTTCTGATTCGCACGATGTTGCTATATCTGTAGTTAATATAATTATTGACCAAGGTCCCGAAGATTCCCATTCTACAAATACTCGATCTCCAGAAAAACTACTTACCCTATTACCATCCTTTATTATCCATTTGTATTCATATTCTCCAGATAATGGCAGACCAGCATATTCATAGGCTTCACCAATGCATATTTCTTTCGGCCCTAAAATTTCTAAGGGCATTTCAGGTTTTGCAAAAACTTCTACAACAGCGCTTTCTTGGTTATTACAATAAGCTCCCGAGGTCTCCGTTGCATGAAATTCATAGAACCCTGGACCAGCGTCAAAGGTATAACTAGATATAAATCGCTCATTTAGAGCCACGACTTCATCCGTTCCGTCTGGTAACGTGACTGACCAATCAACAGGAATTACATCCCATTCAACAACAGCTATAACATCTGGCTGATCTCCCTCACAAAAATTAGCATTAGAAGAGATAATCCACTTCGGCTTTAACTCTATATTTAAAGTACCTTCGGTTTGGCACTCTAAAAAGCAGTTTTCAATCGTAACAGACAATACCGCATTGTTTTGGGCTGAAGGATCTGAATTCCATGTAATACCAACAGTTTGTGTACCATGACCTGATGATATATACCCATTTCCGCTTAAAGACCAACTATAATTTGCACCATGATAAAATGGTACAGAATAACTATTGCTTCCATCTTTACAAACTACATTTGGGCCATCAATTCCCACTGATGCCGCCATTATTGGAATAATAGCTTCAGCTGCATTATTACAAATACCGGTTGATTGGCAGCCTGCTGTTTCTAAAATCACGCGTCCGTAAGGACCACCATTCCATTCAACTGTTACAAAGTTATCAGTTGTTGTTCCACCATCTACAATCGTTCCGCCTCCTTGAATTTGCCAGTTGTAACTACTGCATTCTTCTCCAGCATAGTAGGTCGCTTGCTCTCCGCTACAAATTGTTCCCGTGCATTCAATCACCGGACTTTTACCATCTAGAACTGTCACATTAATTTCTGTAATATCGACACATTTGCATTCTGTCGTTGTTAATAAACTTATGGTATAATTACCAGGATTATCAAAACTGAATTTGGCTTCCTTTCCACTAATAACCTGGCCATCTGAAACCTCCCATCTATATTCTAGCGCTTCATCAGAATTAGCCTTTAGAAATATCTCCTGTCCTTGACATAAAGAACTTAAGTTTGCGAGATTATTCAATAATTCCCACGATAACTCTGGCTTTTCCATCACTTCAATACAATAGCGAACTGAATCAATACATCCATCCGTATTCTCTTCAATTAACATAAGCATGCCACTACCTGATTCTGGCCAAACAACTTCTAAGTTATCCCCTACTCGCTCTCTTGATACTTCTGATTCTGTAAACCAAGTTCTTGAGAAGTTTTCCTGGTTTTGAGGCTTATAAACCGCTTTAGCTCCCGGACAAACTGCAATACAATAATCTGCCTCTTGATACTCTTGGTCAGGTTGTCTTATAGAATCCTTAGCTGTACATAAAGGATAGATTGGTAATAATATATCTGTCTGCGGTTTGTCTACAACACTAATGTTTTGGCTCACGACCAAAGCTGTTGTCCCTAAAACTATTTCGATAACCTCGATGTTTCCAATCGTTGCTTCTAGCCAACAGATCTCTACTTCTGCTCCTTTGTTATTATCTACAATCCCTCCTCCAATTTTCCATATGTAAGGTCCAGCTGTCGCATTATCAAGTTTGTAACTGTAACATTCGAATTCGCATACCTCTGTTGGTCCAACCAGCTGCTGAGCCTCGATGCATATTGCTAAAAATAGAAAGGAGCTTAAAATTAAATAACGCATGTTTCTAAGTATTATACTGTTACTAATGAAAATAGGTTGAAATGTTCCTACTGCAGCTAATATCCTCAAACAAATAAAAACGTTGCGTGATATCTTTTGAAATTATAAAAGTTGTTTACATCATGACGCCATTAACAGCACTGATAGGCTTAGGAATATCCGATTCATTAAGCATTTCTCTAAGGTCTATCTCTATTGTACGGCTTAAAGCCAACATAGGAATGTCGTTTCCCAGCCCTTCGAAAGGATTCTCAGAATAATCACCAACCAGCTCCATCATAATAAATACCCAACCGGTTACAATAGAAAAAGGTATAGCCAACCATGCTTTTGATTCCCCCATCATATGAAATTCTGTAAGCATGCCAAAAGGAAGCAACAATAAAAAGATCCATACAAAAATGTGGCTAGAAGACCCATACTGCCTTGGTAAAGGAAACTTCTTGATTCTTTCTGCTTTTCCTTGGTGAACATAGAAATCGTTTAAGACATTCTGTAATTCCATATGCCTAAAGTCATCTATGATATTGATTGACCTCAATTGAGCCAGATCTTGACCCTGCTGATCTATAATCTGAGTAGCCGTATTTTTATAATTGATCAATCTGTTGTACTCGACAACTGGTAAAAGTGTTTTTAAAGTGGCTTCTGTACTATGATCATCAATTAAACCTACTCCAAATCGTTTCATCCTATTCTCAGTACTTTTTTTTGCTCGCTTTCCTTGACTAATATGTTCCCAATTTGTTGGAATTAGCAATTGACTTCTCAGTGCATATAACCAAGCAATATGCCTATATATTAGTTTCCGCTTCAAACTTTGAAGTTCTCCAGAACTATAATCTTGGTCGGTAAATTGATTACTCCAATAAGCTTTAACCATTGTTCCCCACCCTCGGCTACTATTGACTATGGCGCCCCATATTTTACGAGCTTCCCATTATCTATCATAGGCTTGATTGTTTTTAAAGCCAACATAGAAAGCAACTGCGGTACCGATGACAGATATTGGTAACCACGGCACCTTAACCCAATTATCATGGAATACAATATGTAATCCAAAAACAAAACAGGTCCATATAGTCAGTATTATTGTTGGAGCTCCGGTGAATCGGACAACGCTGAATAACTTAAGGTTCTTATTTATGTACATTTTAGGGTTTGTCCCCAAAAGTAGCTTTTTCCTATGCTTTAGCTAGTTGTATTTAGTCCTCTTTATGAAAAACTATACGTTGTAGATAATCAATTGTGTAGCTATTTACCTCTGAGCTAGATCCTTCAATTTTCTCCCCAGAACTCACCTCAAATATAAGCGTACTATCATTCTGAAACTGATAACTAGAAGTAAGCATAATACCTTCTGTATCAAAAACACTATAAAGCTTATTACCAAAACGATAAATGGGTAACTCTATACCATCCCCTTCATCTAAGGTATATATATTACGCTTAGGATTGGGCTTACTATATGGTTCATGTCTTAGTTTGTAATCTTTTACTCGAGTTGTGTCTTTATCATAATATTCCTTTCGCCAAGTGACTGTAGAGGAATCTGCCGTCTCCTTTACAAATAACTTTACTTCAATACTATCGTATAAAAAACCCTTAGCAAACATATGCATCTGTCCCTTCCAAACTCCAAGACTTTTTTTAGTAAATGGTTCTTGGGCGCATAAATTAACGGTTAAAATAGTTAGAACAACAACACTAAAAAAAAGTCTCATATTAAGGAAGTTTTGTTGTTCTTTTAATTGCAGACACACTCAACTAAAGTTCCAAGGGCTTGGCCTTCAACAACTTTTAATAGATTTTCAGCTTTGTTGATATCAAAAACAACTATAGGTAGATTGTTCTCATGGCACATTGTAAATGCCGTCATATCCATTACTTTCAAATTATTTCTTATAACATCTTTAAAAGATATTTTATCATATTTTGTTGCAGTAGGATCTTTTTCTGGATCAGCACTGTATATACCATCAACTCGAGTACCCTTAAGAATTACATCTGCGTTTATCTCAGATGCTCTTAATGCCGCAGCAGAATCTGTTGTAAAATATGGATTTCCAGTACCTCCTGAAAAAATAACGACTCTACCTTTTTCCAAGTGCCTTATTGCCCTCCTTCTAATGTAAGGCTCTGCAACTTCTTTCATTTCTAAGGCAGAGACTAATCTAGCATAGATGCCGTGCTCTTCCAAGATACTCGCTAAAGCTATTCCATTTATCACAGTTGCTAACATGCCCATATAATCTCCTTGAACACGTTCTATACCACTATCTTCAGCCTGAAGACCTCTATAGATATTGCCTCCTCCAATGACAATGGCCGTTTCAACCCCTTGGTCAACTATCTTCTTAATTTCTTTTGCGTAGTGGTTTAGCTTGTCAGGAGAAATACCAAATGATTTATCTCCCATAAGAGACTCTCCAGATAATTTTAATAAGACACGTTTGTATGCTACCGCCATTTAGCTTTACTTGATCATATATATAAAAAAAGCGATTCAAAATGAATCGCTTTTTAATTTTAACCTAATTTGATATGCTTGAAATCAGTTATTGTCAGGTCCTTGTGAATACCTTGAAGATACTGTGCCACAGTTTCCTTATTTGATGCTTTCACATACACTTGATTCAATAAAGTTTTTTCTTTGAAAAACTTATTCAACTTTCCCGTTGCGATTTTCTCCAACATAGCCTCTGGCTTGCCTTCCTGTCTCGCTATCTCCATTCCAATTTCAATTTCTTTTTCAACAACAGTTTGATCTACACCGTCTTTATCAAGAGCTATAGGGTGCATAGCTGCAACTTGCATAGCTACATTCCTTGCGGGTTCTTCATATTGTGGTCCTTCTAAATTAACAGCAACAATTACTGCTGCTCTATTGCCCATATGAATATAAGGTAGTACTTGGCCGTTACCTGCAGCAGTTACTAATTTAGCATAACCTGCAAGTTCCAATTTCTCACCAATAACACCCGTCTGTTCTTCAATTTTTTTAGCAACCGTCAAACCTCCTCCTGCATCTAATTCAAGCAATTGATCTTTCGTATCAGGTAGGTTTTTTAGTGCAATGTCTGCAAAGGCATTAGCTAAATCAATAAAACTTTCACCTTTCGCCACAAAATCAGTCTCACAACTTAATCTTACGATCACGCCATTGTTTTTGTTTCCGGAAGTCTTCGCTATTACGGCACCCTCTTTTGCCTCTCGGTCTGCTCTCTTGGCAGATAGTTTTTGTCCTTTTTTTCTAAGTATTTCAATTGCACCCTCAAAATCTCCATCAGATTCTGTTAATGCTTTTTTGCAGTCCATCATGCCCGCTCCAGTCTGGTCTCTCAAGTTTTTTACATCTGCTGCTGTGATTGCCATTGTAATCTATTTTTATATTCAATAATTATGCTTTGGCTGTAGTAGCCTCACTTTTTTGTTGTTCTTTCATTTTTCTTCTCTCATCCAAACCACCTTTGATAACCTCTCCAATATAATCTGTAATCATTCTAATTGACTTAGACGCATCGTCATTTGCTGGAATAGGAAAATCTATTAGAGTAGGATCTGAATTGGTGTCAACTATACCAAATATCTTGATACCCAATTTCTTTGCCTCGGCAACAGCTATATGCTCATGTGCGATATCGACAACAAAGATTGCAGCTGGCAATCTATTTAAGCCTGCGATTCCACCCAACACTTTTTCAAGCTTATTTCGCTCTCTAGTCAGTGTCAATCTCTCTTTTTTAGTAATGCTTGTCACGTTTTCATCTGCAAGTAACTTGTCGATGTTGTTCATTTTTTTGACAGACCTCTTTATTGTAGAAAAGTTAGTCATCATACCTCCCAACCATCGTTCTGTAACAAAGGGCATATTCACTGATCTTGCCAAATGCGCAACAACTTCCTTGGCTTGCTTTTTTGTTGCAACGAACATTACTTTTCTTCCTGATTTTGCAATTTGCTGTAAAGCATTTGCTGCGCTGTCCATACCCTCCATCGTTCTATTTAGATCGATGATATGAATCCCCTTTCTTTCCATGAAGATATATGGTGACATCTTCGGATTCCATTTTCTTTTTAGATGACCCAAATGTGCCCCTGCATCAAGTAAGTCTTTATATGTTGGTTTAGCCATTTTCTAATTTGTGTTATGCTTAAATAATAGGATAGAAATTTTCTATCTCTTAGAGAACTGGAAGCTCTTTCTTGCCTTAGGCTTACCATACTTCTTACGCTCGACTACTCTTGAGTCTCTCGTCATGTACTTTTTCTCTTTGAACAATGTTTTGTGATCTTCATTCACGATAACAAGTGCTTTGCATACCGCCAGTCTTATTGCTTCAGCTTGACCTTTGAATCCACCACCACTGACATTAACTTTAAGATCATAGGTCTTTGCGCTATCTACGATAGTAAAAGGATCTTCAAGGTTATATCGGATATTTTTCTGTGGAAAATATTCCTTATAGTCTTTGCCATTGATTAAAATATTGCCACTGCCTGCC
>Ga0114956_1003975_pt1 | contig 11343 bp, 11 predicted proteins | sample MaitaG_FD_87304 | JGI IMG/M metagenome (GOLD analysis project Ga0114956, IMG submission 87304) | Marine algal microbial communities from Maine, USA - Maine_Asex2 metaG | ecosystem: Host-associated > Algae > Red algae > Unclassified | place: Maine, USA | collected 2015-01-05 | reverse complement strand
CTGCGGGCACCGCTTCGGAGCGCAGCGACGAACAGATGACACCGCACCCAACTCAAACCGCGGCCCGACAAACCACTGCTGCGTGCAACGCTTCGGAGCGCAGCGACGAACAGATGACACCGCACCCAACTCAAACCGCGGCCCGACAAACCACTGCTGCGTGCAACGCTTCGGAGCGCAGCGACGAACAATGACGTAGGCAATTCTTCCCGAACTCTGGAGTACCGGGCTTCGTCCCACTATGCTCACGTTCGCTGCTTGGGGCAGATACCAAAGCGATTCGCCCAGAAATATGCTTCGGCACCTGCCCCAGATTGGTGAACATGCGCTTTCCGCATGTCGTACACATCCGTTCTTCGTTCCACCACCGCCGAAGGCAACTGCCTTGTACAAGATTTTCATGGATGCGCATCAATGACTGACACTGGTCCCGAGAAACCGTTTGAGGTTGTCCTCGAGGCAGCCTTGGCCGGACAGGGCTGGGCATTCACGAGCCTCTTCACATGGCTCGAAGGGCCGATCGCAGCATTCGTTCGGGGTCGCGGCTGCCCCGAACCCGACGAAGTTGTCAATGAAGTCTTTCTCGGTGCCTTCCGAGGCCTCCACCGGTTCGAAGGCGACCAGGTCGATTTTCGTCGCTGGATATTCGGCATTGCTCGCAACAAGATCGTCGACGCATTCCGAGCCAAGGGCCGTCGCGACTTCATCGACCTCTGCCCGAACGAAGATCTTCCGGCCGCAACGGGCGACACCGAAGCCGATGCTCTCGCCGAAATGGGTAGCGATCGAGTCACGCAGCTGCTTTCGTCGCTTACCGAAGAACAACGTGACGTCATCGTACTTCGACTCATTTCGGATCTTTCCATAGCCGAAGTGGCCGCAATGCTCGATAAGCAACCAGGTGCGGTAAAAGCTCTGCAAGCGCGGGCCCTTCGGCGACTCGGTCGGGTTATTTCTGCCGAAGCCGTTACTCCATGAGTGTTTTCGACGATGTACCCGCGGAGGACGAAGCTTTCTCTCAGGCTGCGGGCGCGATGAACGAACAACAATTCACCGAAGAAGAGCTCAACACCCTCGTTGAACGCGTCTCGGCTGACGACGTTGATCCGCACAATCCCTTGCATGCTGTTTTGCGCGAGGTTCGTTATCAACTTCGGGCGCAGCCGCCTGTGCAGATCGGCACCGAGCTCGGCGAGTTCATTGGTGTCGGGCCGGCAAGTGATGCCCGTTACACCAACTTCGAACGCCCGGGCATGGCGTTGGTCAAGTACGACCCGACGCAGGGTTTCGATGGATCCATCAACGAAATCGTGCTCGAACCGCTTCCCGAACCGGTCTCGCGTCTTCATCGCAGCAGCATGATGCTCGCAGCGGCCGCACTCGTTGTCGCCGCAATGGTCGTTGGCGCGGGGATCAGTCGTTCCTTCCCGCCGGTCGACGCAATCGATGTCGAGGGCCCAGCGGTCTTGGGCAGCGAGGGCACGGTACCGGTCGGCCTTGAAGTCCCGGCCCTCATCGAGCCGGTGGTCGACGACGCGACCGCAAACGATGACGCCGAATCCGAGACCCTCGCCGATAGCGCCGAGGTCGTCGAACCTGAACCAACGATCGAAACCGAGCCGGAACCGGCCGAAGAAATCACGCTCGTCGTGACCGAAACCGAAGCGAAGTCGGTCGAGTCGGTCAACGTCGACGCTCGCGATAGCCGAGCCGCCGATCCGGAACCGACGGTCGCCGCACCAACTGCGATACCACCAACCGCGACCCCGGAACCGCCGGCCACCCCAGCCCAGGCTGCGCCTCCCGCCGACCCCATCATCGTGCCGTCTGCGACACCAACCCCGACGCCGACCACGGCGCCAACGAGCACGCCGGTGCCGACGGCAACTCCGACCCCCGCTCCGACGAGCACGCCGATTCCGACGGCAACGCCGGTGCCGACCAGCACCCCACGCCCGACGGCGACCCCGACTCCTCCGCCGACCAGCACGCCAGTGCCCACGGCCACACCATCGCCGACAAGCACCCCACGCCCGACGGCCACGCCGACAAGCACCCCACGCCCGACGGCCACGCCGACGAGCACCCCAATCCCGCCAACCCCGGTTGGCGACTAAAGCTCTGAGCCCGTACGCTCGCCGACGCCCGGCTCGGCGGCAGTGCTGAGACGCAATGCCTACTAGCGACGCCGGCACCGATCGTTTCCATCGACGGTGATCGCGTGGTTGCGCACTCTCAAGAAGCGCAGCTGCGCCGGGGCGCGAACCTCGAATCCACCGAAAACGCCCTTGGCGCAGCGGGCTTCGAGATCGACTTCGACGTATCGCCGACTCGTTCGCTAGCTTGCAGCAGCGAGCGCCTGCATCACATCGTCGGGGATGTCGAAGTTGGCATACACGTCTTGAATGTCGTCGTTCTCATCGAGAATGTCGAGGAGGTTCAGCACCGATTTCGCCTCGGACTGCGTCGAGAGTTCGACGGTCTGGGTCGGCAACATCGTGAGGTCGGCCGACTCGAAGGCGATTTCGGCGGCTTCAAGGGCATCACGCAGGCCGTTGAGGTTCGTTGGCTCACAGGTCAGGCGCCACGTATCGCCCTCGTCGACGAGATCGTCGGCGCCAGCTTCGAGCGCAACCATCATGATCTCGTCTTCGTCGATCTCGCGAGATAACACGACGATGCCCTTGCGTTCGAACTGCCACGCGACAGCGCCTGGTTCGGCCAGTGACCCGCCGTTCTTCGACAGGAGGCTGCGGATCTCAGGGCCACTGCGGTTCCGGTTGTCGGTCAAGACCTCGATGTACAGGGCAACGCCGCTCGGGGCGTAGCCCTCGTAGGCCACCGGCTCGTACGAAACACCCTCAAGTTCGCCGGTACCGCGTTTGATTGCCCGTTCGATGGTGTCGAGGGGCACCGAGCTGTCGCGGGCCTTCTGGTACATCGTACGAAGCGTGGGGTTGCCTTCAAGATCGCCGCCGCCGGTGCGGGCTGCGACTTCGACCTGCTTGATGATCTTGGCAAAGACCTTGGCGCGCTTTTTGTCTGCGGCGCCTTTCTTGTGCTTGATCGTTGCCCATTTGGAATGACCGGACATGGCTAACCTCCCGGTTGCAGTGAACAGAACTCTTGGTGCAGACGCAAGTCCGCTGAAAGTTCCGGGTGGAACGATGAGACGAGGACCGGGCCCTGGCGGCACAAAATCGGCTGACCGTCGACGGCGGCAAGGACGTCGACTGCGGGGCCCGCAGACTCGACGATCGGCGCTCGAATGAACACGGTCGGGAAGGGCGGTTCGCCAAGGGATGGGACCGGCGTCGTCGCTTCGAATGAGTCGGTCTGGCGCCCATACCCGTTGCGACGAACCGTGATGTCAATCGCTTTGAACGGCACCTGATCCGGCCGACCATCGAGTACCTCGGTCGCGAGCAGAATCATGCCTGCACACGTGCCGAAGACCGGCATGCCGCCCGCGAGGCGGGTGGCGATTGGGTCGCGTAAGCCGTTGTGGTCGAGCAACATGTTCATCGTGGTCGACTCACCGCCCGGCAAGATCAGGCGATCGACAGAAAGCAGCTGCGCGGGGGTGCGGACTTCGAGGCCCTCGTGACCGAGTGCGTCAACTGCGGCGATATGGCGAGCGAACGCACCTTGGAGCGCGAGGACCCCGACCTTCATCGGCACGCCTCGTGCTGCGCATTGGCGTCGTGTCGCGTGACGAAGAGCAGCGTTACCAACCGCGGTCGGCGTAGGTTGTCTCGAGCTTCGAGATCTCGATGCCGCGCATCGCTTCGCCGAGACCCGTGCTGACCTTGGCCAGAATGTGTGGATCCTGGTAGTTCGTCGCGGCTTCGACAATCGCCTTGGCGCGAGCCTGGGGGTTGTCGCTCTTGAAGATGCCGGAGCCGACGAAAACCGACTGCGCACCGAGCTGCATGACGAGACTGGCATCGGCGGGCGTGGCGATGCCGCCAGCGCTGAACAGGGGAACCGGAAGCTCGCCGGTCTCGGCGATTTCCTGGATGAGGCCCAGCGGCGACTGCAGCTTCTTGGCCCAGTCGAAGAGTTCGGCAGAGTCGGCCTGGGTGATGCGGCGGATGTCGCCGGTGATCGACCGCATGTGGCGGACGGCCTCGACGATGTTGCCGGTTCCCGCTTCACCCTTGGAGCGAATCATGCACGCTCCTTCGCTGATGCGGCGCAATGCTTCACCGAGGTTCGTGGCGCCACAAACGAACGGCACCGTGAACAGCCACTTGTCGATGTGGTGGGCTTCGTCGGCCGGGGTCAGGACTTCGGATTCGTCGATGTAGTCGACATCGAGAGCCTCAAGGATCTGGGCTTCGGCCAAGTGTCCGATGCGAGCCTTCGCCATGACCGGAATCGTGACCGCCTCCTGAATGCCCTTGATCATCTCGGGGTCACTCATACGGGCAACGCCGCCGTCGCGTCGAATGTCGGACGGGACTCGCTCGAGTGCCATGACGGCGACCGCGCCGGCATCCTCAGCGATTTTCGCTTCATCGGGCGTGACGACATCCATGATGACGCCGCCCTTCAGCATCTCGGCGAGACCGCGCTTGACGGTCTGCGTGCCGACATTGTGGGAGGTTTCAGACATGGCGGGCAGTCTACGAGACGCGCGACCCTTTGGAGAAGCCGATTTCGGCGAAACCGCCCCGCTTAGGAGCTGCGCCGGTAGGGCGAGGAACGAGCCCTGCTGGCAAGGCGACCCGACAAGAGAGCGCGCTATTCGCTAAGGAACGAGGCGAAAAAGGAACTTGTCGTAGTGAGCGCTTGCACCTATCCGCGCGGCCCCTTAGCTATCGGCGTCGGCCTCATCATCGGCGTCTTCAACGACCTCATCACCAGCCTTATCATCCGCGTCACCGTCCGGCCCTTCGACGGCGTCATCATCCGGGTCACCGTCCGGCTCTTCGACGGCGTCATCATCCGCGTCACCGTCCGGCTCTTCATCGGCGCCACCAACGTCGGAGCCATCGTCGCCATCGAGGGCTTTGCCGTCGGCTTTGTCCGCATCGGTCTCGTCGTCCGGGGCGTCAGGAACTGATGCGATCCGATCGGCCGCTTCATCGTCGGTCAGCTCAATGACCTCGCCGGGCTTTGGAAGAAGAATCCACGTCTGGCCGGGGGTAAGTTCGATCGGTTCGCCATCGGCATCGATGACCTCCCAGGGCGACTCGAAGCTCGGACGATCCCAGAAGCCGGGAATCGCCTGACCGTTCGTGAGCACGAGGGCGCGGCCATCGCCGACGGTGACCGCTTGCGGCGAGATCGAATCGGCCTGGCTGGCCACGTACTGGGTGAACAACACGACGACGTTCGCTGGCGCTACCTGCACGCCCTCGTGATCAACGTGAGGCGTGTCGCGCTGCCAGCGGCGGTAACCCTCGATGTCGGCGTCCCACACCATCTCGACGGTGACGCCGCCGGTGTACGACAGGTGGATACCCGGCGAGTCCGCGGCATCGACGGGCGATTCGTAGTCGTCGTCCTGGTAGTCGAACAGTTGTGGCGGCGGGCCGAGATCCTCCGGGGCATGCGACCAGAGAACATCGCTCGACGAGAAGTAGTTGTGCGGCGCATATCGACGTTTGCCGATGTTGTTGTCGCGGTAGTAGTCGGTGATCTGAAACGCGCCAACGTCATAGAGCTTGCCTGCCGCGTCGGCCGCTCGGATCTCAGCGGTGACGCCGGGGTTACCCCCCGACCACGCGAACAAGGGTTGGCCATAATTCGCTGCGATGTTGGGATCGCTGCTTCGGCCCGAGCGAACGGGTCCAACCGGGTTCGACTCGCCCGCGTGGAACACCATCGCCAACCGGGTGATGCCTTCGACCAGGATCTCCAACACTTGGTCGGCGGCGTTCAGACCAACCTGCGGTCGGGCGTCCTCGGAGTTGTCGATCTTGACCATGAGGGCCGCCCGGTCGAGCAGATCGAGATCGTCGACCGGCAGGCCGGTAAGCGGTGCCTTTGGGACTTCGGGTGTCGGCGTCGGCTCCGGGGTCGGCGTAACCGTCGCTTCCGGGGTCGCAGTCGGCTCGGTCGGCGCAGCGGTCGGTGAGTCATCTTCATCGCCGTCGGCTGGATCGTCGGGCTCGGCGCCGCCGGTCGGCTCGACCTCGGTCGCCGTCGCATCGCGATCCGGCGATGAGGCGACGTCTTCAGACGTGCCGCTGCACGCCGCGGCCACCAACGCAAGCACAACGATCGCTATGATGACCGGCCGTCTGAACCAATCCGAACCCCGCACGTTGGACACCTCTTCACTTTCGGCAGCAGTCTGCGTCGCGCTCGGCCCCAGCTTTACAGCTCGCGCAGCAACGCTATGCGATCATCGAGGGCCCATTGGCCCGGCTCGGGCTGCGACGCACCTTGGCCCCGCACCCAGAGATGATCGGTCAACGCCGAACGGCGCGCCTCGGTGCCCTTGAGCGAACCGTTCTTGATGCGATTCAGGGCGCCGACCAATCCGGGTGGGTAGCCGCTGAGCGCGACGCCGGCCAGGTCAAGTTCGACGTCGCGGTCAGTACCGCGAGCCCAGTCGACCAACGCCTTGCCGAGCGGGCCGAATGCGGCGAGCGGCAGACGGGTGAACGGTACGGCCAGCGTTTCGAATCGTGTATCGCCGCCTTTGGCCCTCGACAGCTCGCGCGACAAGACACCTTCGAGTTCGATGAGCGAGAGATCTTCGACAAGGCCGCTGGTGACGGCGAGCGATGTCGATGCCGCCGACCGGCCAAATGCGACCGCGTCGGGCACCGGGCTGGGGATCATGTAGACCGCGGGCTCCGAGACACCAGCGCGTACGCAGATGTCTTCGACCATGTTCATCAGGCGGTGGTGCTTCGCAGGTGCAACGCCTTTGACGCCAACCATCGACGCGACGATTGAGTCGGTGAATACATACAGCAACGCCGCGGCGATGGCGACCATCACGAGCGAGATCAAGAGTGCGATCGGTACGTTCACCCCGATGAGGGCGAGCACGATGAAGAGCACCAAGGCGACGACGAGGAGCGGGGCGGAGAACGCAATCAGCCAGCGGGGCGACATCTTCATGGTTCGGTCTTCTCAGCGAGCATCATCGAGCCGACAGCGTACTGCCACCCCTCTACGTTCGTGGTGACGGCTGGTTCTAGCCCAGCCGTTCGTATATGTCGATGTAGCGCCGAGCCAAACGGTCCATCGAAAATTGTTCGACTCGTTCGATACCGGCCCGCACCAGATGTGATGCCCGACCAGCATCGAAAAGCACCGTGCCGAGCGCGGCTGCCAACGCGCTGGCGTCGCCGGGCGGCACGAGCTCGGCGTGTATCCCCTGCTCCGCGACGCGAGAGTAACCATCGAGGGCGCTTGCGACGATTGCCGTTTCGGCCGCCATCGCTTCGAGCAGGACAACGCCAAACGACTCGCCATGCAACGAGGGCGCACAGAAGATGTCGGCGCCACGGAGGCGTGATGCCTTCTCTGTTTCGTCGAGCCGACCGAGCCACTCGATACGGGGATCGGCCCCCGCCGTCGACCGCTGCAGTCGGGCCGTCTCGGGCCCATCGCCACCGACCCAGAGCCGCACGGCCGGAGGGAGCTGGCTCATCGCGTCGAGCAGTACCTCGAGGCCCTTACGTTTCTCGTGCCGACCGACGAAGAAGATTGTCGGCCCGAGCGTCGGATGAGGTTTCGCTGTGCCGTAGTAATCGATGTCGACACCGTTGAACACCCGCTCGTACGTGCCGCCAATCATCTCGTGTGCCATGTCTTCGGCCGCTTGCGAGACGGCGCACTTCAGGTCGATGCGACTCAGCAGATACCGGCAGCCACGGTTGATGTAGCGATAGGCCGCGCTCGAACCGGCGGCATGAAACGTGCCGACGATCGGGCACGGCTTGATCAGCGTCGCCGTCATCGTCGGACCCGGCGCGATTGGTTCGTGCAGATGCAAGACGTCGAAGTTCTCCTCCCAGAGCGCGCGCATCGTGCGGAGTTGTGCGGGAACATCTGGGGCGAGCGGCGCGATCGAACCGTTGGCCGCGGTCGGCACGGAGTTACCGAGTGGTGTGATGCCGACGGCTGGTGGCGGACCGTCGCATGGCCCGAGCACCCGTACGTCAACGCCCGCCCGGCGCAGTGATGCGGCCAGGCCCAGAATCTGGGTCTGGACGCCGCCAGGCAAGGTCAGGCTGTAGGGGCTAATCATGCCGACTCGCACAGTCACGAACCTACTACCCCAGCGATGGTCGAGCCCGCCTCATGGGCGACGTCGGCAGATGTGCGCTCGATCATCGGTCGCTCGGCCAATTCGGCTGCAGCACGATCCACTGTTCAGGCGCTCGACGGATCTGCCGTTCGAGCACGTGCGCGATGTCTTGGGTCACTCGCTCGACGTCGGCCCGCAACCGCCCCTCTCGCACGGCGGGCACTGGCGGCTCGACAATCGCGTGACTCTTCGCGCCGCGGTGATAGACGGCGACGGGTACGATCGCCGCGCCCGTTCGGAACGCGAGCGTCGCGGGTCCGCCGGGGAGCTGCGTGCGTTCTCCGAAGAAGTCGACATCGACCGCGCCGTCGCCGATGTTGCGGTCCCCCATCAGGCAGACGATGTCGCCGAGCTTGAGTCGTCGCACGATCTCGGCACCAACCCCCGGACCGAGCGGAACAATGTCCATGCCGATTGAGTTTCGAAGACCTTTCATCCACTCGCGCAGCTCTTCGTTCTCAACCGGTTCGACGACGGCCATGACGCGGTAACCGGGCACCTTGGTGAGCCAGCTTCCGGCCCACTCCCACCCGCCAAGGTGCGGCAGGACCAGCATCGTGCCGCGGCCTGCGGCCCACGCGTTCTCGATGTGTTCGAAACCTTCGTAGCTGAAACCCCGATCGACCTCGACTGGATCAAGGTTCTGAAGTCGGGCGGTGTCAGTGAAGTACCGCGCATAGGTGGCGAAGACCGAGTCGACGGTCGCCGCAAGCTCGTCGTCGGTGATCTGGGGTCGCACCCGGCGTTGGTGTCGTTCGACCATCGCCCGGCGCTCCGCGGCGAACCGCACCGCGATGCGTCCAGCCCGCGGGAGCACCCGATGGGTCAGCCCGGGCGGAACGCGACGGCCCGCCGCAGCGCCGAAACGGTACGCGGTCGTTGTGGTGTCCATACGAGGCGATAGCCGTGGTCGTGGTCGTGGTCGGTCGAGGAACCTGAGCCGAGAAAGATCTACCTGGCGTCGGAACGGTTGCGGCGGTTGCGACGGCGAGTCGTCGACTGCCCAACATCACGGGTCGAGGGGCGAGGACGGCGTCGCGGCGTCGGCAGATTCGTTCCGGCGGTCGTGGCTTGTCGCCAGACCTTCACGAAGCGTTGGCCCGCGGTGACGAGAGTGAGCACAAGCATCACCCAAAGCACGGGGATCAGAATCTCCGGAAAGACCAGACCGACGCTGACGGCGATAAACCGTTCGGCTCGCTCCATGATGCCTCCCTTGGCATCGAACCCGAGTGACTCGGCCTTGGCTCGCTCGTAGGAAATGAGCATCGCGGCCGCCATTACCGCGACGGGCAACATCGAGATTCGGCCCGGGTTATTGCTGGCGAGGTACCACGCCAGACCTCCAAAGAGGAAGGCGTCTGACACCCGGTCAGAGACCGAGTCGAAGAACGCACCACGCAACGAGGTGGTGCCTGCGGCTTTCGCAACCGCGCCGTCGAGCAAGTCGGGTAGGCCTGACAGCAACAAGAAAACGAAGCCGAGGCGCAGATACCCATTGCCGACCACAACGGCGCCGGCCGCTGCGACGACGATGCCGGTAATCGTGAGGACGTCGGCGGAGACCCCGGCTCGCTTCAGCGACGCTCCGATCGGGTCGACCGCCTTTTCGACCGCTTCGCGCCAGTTCCCGTCGAACACCGTGGACTCCTCACGTCTACTACTTCGCAGACTACCAGCGACGCCTCGCGCCACCCGGTCACGTGAGGCCCAAGGAGCTGCGCCGGTAGGGCGAGGAACGAGTCCTGCTGGCAATGCGACCCGACAAAAGAGCGTGCTATTCGCCGAGGAACGAGGCGAAAGTGGATCTCGCTGCAGTGAGCGCTTGCGCCTACCGGCTGGGGTCCTAAGGGGTAGATGCTAACCACATGGGGTAGGTGACTTGTGTCTCCGAACTCCAAGCGGACGCGATCTCGTGCCATCATGTGCTGTCTGAGTACGACGCACTGAGGTAGCTGAGGCACAACGCGAGCATGGACAGGGAACCATGACCCCCGGGGTCTCGTACGTCGATGCGCGCTCGACGACATCACGCGCCGCGCCCACGGGGGCGTCCTCTCGCGTGGTTCTCCCGACCCGGCTTTCGGGCGTCTTCGCACTTTGGGAGCGTTTTGTGACCCTCGTGCGTGGGTTGGGTGTATGCACGCCGCCACCCTTTCGCTTCCCGTCGGCGTCACCGCTGTGAGCGAGCTCGATTTTGCCAGTTTCTATGAGGCCAACGTCGGGCAGCTCGTCGGTTCGTTCACTGCGACACTGGGCGATCCAGTTCTCGCGCAAGATGCGGCCCATGAAGCAATGACCCGGGCGTGCCAGCACTGGGCCAAGGTGTCGGGATATCGGAATCCCTTCGGCTGGTGTTACCGCGTTGGATTGAACTGGTCGACGAGCCGCTGGCGTAAGCGTCGGCGCGAAGTCACGACCGGTACCTTTACGTTCGAGCCGTCGATGTTCGATGGCGAGCGCATCGACGAAAGCGTGGTGCAGGCGCTCTTGAAACTACCGATCGACCAACGAGCCGTCGTCGTGCTCCGCATTTGGATGGACTGGTCGATTGCCGATACGGCCGAAGCACTCGGCATTGCCGAGGGCACGGTGCGAAGCCGTTTGAGCCGAGCGCTCGAACGACTTCGAACGCTGCTCGGCGAACCCTCGACCGGGGGCGACGATGACTGACGATCTCGAGCGGAAACTCTCCGAAGCGATCGGGGCCATGGCCACGATTGGCGAGCCCCGCCCCAACGGCCACGAACAAGCGATTCGTGGTGCCCAGGTTCGCCATCGGCGCCAAGTCATCGGCACCGGACTCTCCGCCGTCGTGCTGCTCTGCGCGGTCGGAGCGATAGTCGCGTCGGCGATGTTTGGGAACACGGCCGAAGAGCGCGGCGAATTCGTCCTGGAAGTGAGCACCACGCCGGTCGCCAGCGCATCGCCGGGTACCCCAGAGGGTGCGTTCGACGATGCCGACGATGCGACCGCCGACCGCGATGACACTGGCAACGGCCCGGCGGACGCCACCACCGACGATGCGACCACCGATTACGCTTCCACCGATGACGCCACCACCG
>Ga0114956_1003973_pt1 | contig 11347 bp, 8 predicted proteins | sample MaitaG_FD_87304 | JGI IMG/M metagenome (GOLD analysis project Ga0114956, IMG submission 87304) | Marine algal microbial communities from Maine, USA - Maine_Asex2 metaG | ecosystem: Host-associated > Algae > Red algae > Unclassified | place: Maine, USA | collected 2015-01-05 | reverse complement strand
TCAAATAATAATAAATATTCTAAGCACTGGTTTCGTAAAAAGTCTGGCTTTTGGTCCTGCATATTTATTGCTTCTATTTCTAAAAACGATCCTTCTCACTCAACAGTGTCCAAATTAAATTTTACAATGTCAATAAAGTATATATTTCTGGACTTATTGAATTGAAGTAGCTGTTGATGTAATTTAGACAGTAGGTTATGCATAGAATTCTCCGCTGTTCGAAGTTTGTAACTTCGAACTAATACCCATTGGATCGTGCAATAAACACATACAAGGTTTAAGTTTCTTTTCATATTATAAACTCTTTAGATGTATGTAAACTTGTTCTTTTACAAACTTTAAAAAAAAAGTATTTTATGATCTTTAGTTTTGCACTCACTTTCATTTGCTTTAATGATTTAATATAAGTCTGAAGTTACAAACTTCAGACAGCGTGGGATAGTACACCTTTAGACAACGGCGGTCTAAATAATGATCTTAAATTACCATCTAAATCATGGCAATCCTTTAATCCTACTAATCCATGGTTCAGACAATTTTCTCCATCTTGAATCAGAGAAATCAACATTCATTATAAAAGACAGAATCTTCTTTCAGGTGGAGATAACTGGAGATGAATTAAGTTTCGATTATAAATTGAGTAAGGGTTTTTCTAAAAGTTTTAATGCGACTCAATTGATGAGAAATATTGGGATTGATATATAGGTAGTTGTTAGTTGAGAGTTCTTGTGTGATGGTCCTTTATTAAACCTCCAAAAAAAAAAGAGGCACTACATCTCTGTAGTACCTCTCCTATTAATATCTTTCAAAGTCTATTCTTAGTATCCTGATACTACGAATTCAACTCTTCTATTCATTTTTCTACCTTCTTCTGTTTCGTTATCAGCAATTGGTCTTTCTTCGCCATGACCTAAATGTGATAATCTTGATGGATCAATACCTCTTTTGATTAGGTAGTCCATTACATCTTTAGCTCTTTTTTCTGATAATCTCTTATTCGCTGCTGCACCTCCTCTATCGTCAGAGTGACCTTCTACAGAAACTGAAACTTGAGGATTTGCTTGCATGATAGAAACGACTGCATCTAATTCAGAAACAAATGAAGATTTAGAGTACTGAATCTTAGAACCAGAATCGAAATAGAATGCTGGAATAAATAATCTCTTAGGACATCCATCCGCATCAATTCTTGCACCACCTCTATCAGGGCATTTGTCTCTATAATCGGGAACGCCATCACCATCACTATCTGGGCAACCATCCACAGGACCTGCTTCATCAGGACATCTGTCTAAATCGTCTCTTACACCATCGCCATCACTATCAGATGGACAACCATTGGCTTCATCTCCAGCAATGTCTGGGCACTCATCATTTACATCAGCTACACCATCACCATCACTATCTGGGCAACCTTCCACTGTACCTGCTTCTTCTGGACAATTATCTTCTTTGTCCATAATTCCATCGCCGTCTGTATCAGGACATCCGCCGAAAGTTTCTAATCCCGCTTCTTCTGGACAATCATCGTCTTTATCTGCAATGCCATCTTCGTCCGCATCTGGGCAACCTACTACAGTCCCTGCTACATCTGGGCAATCATCTTCTTTGTCAATTACACCGTCACCATCTGTATCTGGACATCCATTATATTCTGCTAAACCAGCAACTTCAGGGCAATCATCGTCACCATCAATGATACCATCTAAATCTGTATCTGGGCAACCATTATATTGCTTTAGACCTGGAGTATCAGGACAATCGTCTTTCGAGTCAGCAACTTTATCACCATCTCTATCATTCAATCCTAGGAACATAGCAAAACCTAGTTCGTGGAATAAATGGCTGTCATTTCCATCCCAATCTACACCTTGAGGAGCAACATCAGGGTAAGCACCATCGTAAGTGTCGCCGAAGTTGATCCCATATTGCGAGTTCCAAATTAGACCAAATCTATCAGAAAACATCCATTTAGCTCCTATTCCTAAAGGAATTTGGAAATCGGTAGAATTTTCTGCATTTCCATCTTCATCGCTATAATTCATTAATCCAAGTGCACCTGAAAGAAATGGAGTAATCTTTTTACCTTTTAGTATTTTATAGTGTACACCTAAATTTCCTTGAACTACATTAGTAAGGAAATTAACTTCAGGATTTTCTCCAGAATGTAATCCATGCCTTCCGAAAGATCCACTTAAGACAAGATCTAGATTATCTGATAAGTATCTAGCAACTTTTAGACCTCCGTGACCTTGGAAAGGTTGATCATCAAAGTTAAAGAAACCATTTCCTTTATCTCCGTTGTAGGCCATTTTCCCACCGGTCAAATAAACGCCCCATCTATAATCCTCATTCTGTGCCTGAATTGAAATTCCCATGATGATTATAAGGCAAGAGAGTAAAATTTTCTTCATTTTTTTGTTTTGAATTATTACAATTTTTTTCCCAAACATTTAATATATAACTAATTAATCTATATAGATAATTATTATATAAAAAAATAAATATAAACTGCTACTATTTAGACTTTTAATGTGCATTGTATCACAATTACAGTAAAATTTCAGGAATTTAGTCTTTGGACAAAGCTAATATACGATATTTACGGCTTTTATCTTAGTATAATTGTAAACACCACCTTTTCCTAGTTCGCTTCCAATTCCAGATTTTTTGAATCCACCTAATGGTAAATTGGGGTCAGATCTTACGACTGTGTTTACACCAATAAATCCCGCATCTAGTTCATTCATACAGTGCATGGCTTTATTAATATCTCGTGTCCAAATGGTGCCTGCTAGTCCATAATCAGATTCATTGGCTTTAGCCAACCCGTCTTCTACATCATCAAATGGAATACCGACTAAAACGGGACCAAAAATCTCCTCAGAAATGATCATTTTATCGTTGGTTTCATCACTAAAAACAGTCGGTTGCATAAAAAAACCTTTGTCCTTGGGATTAGAACCGCCTGTGCACAAAATAGAACCTCCTTCTGTGCCTTTTTCTATAAAATTGCAGACTTTTTTATAATGAGCTTTGGATGCCAATGGCCCTATATCTGCTTGAGGGTCAAAGCCATCTGATATATGCATCGAATCACCCGCATGGCAAATGTCAGTAAGCACACGATCGAAAATATTTCGCTGAATATAGACCCTTGATCCTGCCACGCAGACTTGTCCGGCATTTCTAAATATACCAGCAGCTATGCCTTTTGCAGCACTCCTAAGATCCGCATCTGCGAAAATAATACCGGGGGATTTTCCGCCCATTTCAAGAGAAACTCCTGTAAGGTTTTGCATGGCAGCAATCCCAATGGCTTTGCCAGCTTGCGTGGAACCCGTAAAAGTAATCTTTGAAATTTCTGGGTGTGCTACTAATGCCGCACCCGTTTTCTTCCCATTACCAGTCAAAACATTGAGAATGCCTGGAGGATAACCAGCTTCCATAAATAATTCAGCCAAAAACAATGCAGATAATGGCGTCACCTCAGAAGGTTTAAGGACCACCGCACATCCAGCAGCTATGGCCGGAGCTACCTTCCAGGCAGCAATAGACAATGGAAAGTTCCAGGGTACAATTGCTCCAACTACTCCAATGGCTTCCCTTTTAGTAAAGGCAAAATTTTGCTTGTCTGGTTTTTGTTTGATGGATATATCGATGGTTTCACCTTCTAACTTTGTGCACCATCCCGCATAATATCTAAAAGTTTTAGCGGCACCAAGTACATCAGAAGATTTGGCTTCTCTAACTAATTTTCCATTTTCAAGAGTAACTAATTGAGCTAGAGCTTCTGCATTTTCTTCGATCAAGTCTGCTAGTTTTAGCATAAGCCGTTCTCTATCAGCCGGATACATTTTTGACCATTGAGCACTTTTAAAAGCTTTTTTTGAGGATTTCACAGCCTTATCTACATCTTCTACAGTGGCCACCCTAATTTTAGCAAACTTCTTTTCATTACTAGGATTTACTAGGGAAATCGTAGTATCTGAGGAAGCTTTTTGGTATTGTCCATTAATAAACATTTGATGACAATCAACCTCTAAAAACTCGGTTAGTCTTGGTTCTAAATTCATAAGGTATCGAATAATTGCCCAAACTTAATGTCTTTAAATTACTTCAAAGGAAAAGAAGAGAAATTTTTAATATGACAGAAGTGCATATAGGGATATTTAAGAATTATGAACTTGCAAAGGTTTTATGCAACCAAAATTTTTTTTACATATGAGGTTCTAATTGCCAAAATATGGTTCAGTCCTGCCCTTTTATTAAGTTATTTGTAATAAAAAAGGAACTATCCACTCATCTTTTGTCACAATTTTCTCTTAAAGTAATGCCTAGCTTGGTCATGTATCACCTTATTTTAAATCACATTAAAATCCATTGAAAATAGAACCAAATTGTATTTTAGTTAATCTTTTGATTGGGCACGGAAGTACTGGTCTTCACAAATTTGATAAATGAGGCACCATATTCTGAATTCCTGAATGTTCCTTAGATAACAAAAAAAAGGAGCTATAAAAATAGCTCCACTTAGCCAGAAAGTTATTTCTAATTTTTAGGAATGTTACTAATGGAAAAATACTCCTATAAGAAGCTAGTGCTTATTTTCATAAATGTAGGTAGATCATATATGTTTATAACCTATAAAAAGTTGAATTCAATGTGAATGACGGTAAAAAACCTGTGAATAACGGTTTTATCGATTGAATCAGGCTTAGATTATGGCTCTTTGTAAATTAAATAATTTCTCAAAATGCTGCTTTTATATCCAAAATATGTTTATCCTACATCCAAAAATTATTTTTTTCTTGGAAAAATCATGACTGAAACTTTCAATCTGTCACAATCATCTCTTTGGAAAATACCATAAAATCACGCAGTTCATGTTCTTTATTTAATAATTAAAGTACTAGCCAAAGATTATTTTATAGCAACAGATAGTTACCTGATATGTCTGAATGTAATTTTCTATAATTCTGAATTTTCCACTATATTTTCCGAACAGAAAGTTATTTGAGATTCGATTTATAAGTTCTGCCAATATTTAGTGAAGTGCCCTCAAATAATTCAAGATTATCATAATTGATAGAAGTGATAAATTCCTTCTGAACAATCGTAGAACGGTGAATCCTGACGAATCGATCCATTGGTAATTGATTTTCCCAATATTTTAATTTTTTATCATCCCAGTGCGATTTTCCATTTTGTAGGATATACCGGCTACCATTTCCCTCTGCTGAAATGTAAAGTATTTCACTCAATGGAATGGAAATTTGTGTTTTATTTGATTTTATATCAATAGAGCCAACAGAAGCATCTTTTTTAAGTTTTATCTTTAGAATATCCTTCTTCAGCTTTTCATTAACTGTGATTAATTCTTCTTTTTCAAATATGAGTGTTTTATTTAATTTTGATAGTAGCTCCATATTTTCTTTTTCTAATCTATAATTAGACGCATAGAAAAAACTTACAAAGACCAACGCCAAAAGACCAAATCCAAGGAAATAGGCAAATCCGGGTTCTTTTAGAAGTGGAATATCAATTTCAATTTTTTGTGCTGCATAAATTTCAGGATCATTGGTCTGTAATTTATCTTTAGCTCTTACCTGAAAGGTATATTTGCCTCCACCTAAATTATTGTAGGTTGTATTGGTGTACGAATTCCAGTCAGACCATTTATTATTTTGTCCAAGTAATCGTTGGCTAAATAATAACTGGCTTGCTTGATCTAGGCCTCTTACTTCAAATTCAAAGGTTACATCATTTACCTCTTCTTCAATCTTCAATATTATACTATTGAATGCTAAATTTCCACCGTTGACTCTTGTAATATAGGGTTTATAAATATTAGTATCATAGCTTAAATTCACAGGATCAAACCTAGTTACATGTGTTGCTGAGCATATCCAAATAAGTCCATCCTGATCTTTAAAAAAACCATTCTGACCTAGATCTTGCGCCATAAAACCTGTGGATTCCCCAAACAACTTATAGACCACCGTTTTATCTCGATAGTATTTATTTAAATCTAGCATGATAAGTCCTTTATTTGTTGTCAAAAACATTTGTCCATTTTCACCTTCTATCATGCTAGACACTGAAAGGTTAGAGAAGTTTTCAACGGAATTGAATGCATCAGAAGATTCATTATATACAGCGATCCCGCTTTTTGTGCCGATCCACAAATTGTTGTGGATATCTTTGTAACTACAAATGACTGCATCAAAATCTAAGTTACCATTGTCTTTTGTATAGTTTACAATTTCGTTATTATCAAAGTTATATTTGGCTATTCCTCCTGTAGCTCCAAACCAATAATTGCCATTCCTATCCTTGGTAATGGTCAACATGCAACGATGTTCGAAAAGACCTTCCTTAATTGTTCTTATTAAATTTCCATTTTCATCTAAGATTCTAACTCCTTGACACGTCCCTACTAATATTTTCTTTTGGATTAAATCAGTGTAAACCATTAGATAAGCCAAAGTTCCTTTACAACTTTCAATATGATCTAGCAGGTGGGCTTGCGAATCTTCGATTTTTATAAGACCATTTCCAAATGGGAAGAGTAGGTCTTTGTTCCAATCGGAAGTAGCTCCCATATAAATTGATTTATAGGTGTTTTTGAGTTGTCGATCGCCACAATAGAACTCATTATTAAAGTTTGAAAAAGTTTTGATTGAACCCTCTTCTTCGTAAAATATGCCTGTCCCATAGCCTCCAAAAAACATAACTCCATCTTTACGTTGACCGATGCTCCAAATATTTGGTAGCTCTTTTTCAGAATAACTGATAAATTTTTCTTTGGGAATTACAATCAATCCTTTGTCGGTACTGAGCATAACTTTCTGATCCAAAAATTCTATACCCCCTAAGTGATTAAAAGAACCCGGAATATCTGAAAGTAATACCTGCATTTCCATAGAGTTCTCTTGCACAAGTAGTAAGTCAATTGAATTAAAAAGTAGATAAGTTTCTGGACATTTGTTCTTTATTTCGACCTTAGTGTTATTGAATGAATGTAATTCCTTGACCTGCCCATCATCGATTGTATAACAAATGTATTCCGAGGAATTCAACATTTCTTTAAACGTGAATATGGGTTTTACTTCTTGATTTAAAATCTTTAAGTAACATAGATCTCGTAATCTATTTTTGGTATGAAATATCTCTTTTATTTCGCCATGATAATACTCATATAGGTATTCAAGTTGATCTATGAAGTAAAATTTCTTTTCATCATTGACCGCAATTATTTCAGAAATTGAAAACGACTTTAAAGCGGGATGCTCGTCTAAAAACTCCGTGATTGTATCATTCGAAAAGTAGAATATGTTCTCTCCAAACTTAGACTTGCAAATAATTCTACCTTCCCAATCTTTTTCAAAGTAAGAATCTGGGATAAACTCATTACCTTCTGGAAATGTGTATTCTTGGAACTTCTGTCCGTCAAAAACATGGAGTGCATCTGGGGATAAAAATATGATCTTTCCATCTGCTTGTTCTTCTATTCCTAAAACATAATTTGGTTTATTTTGAATGTTTTCAAAGTTATCAAAAGTTCGCCCATTAAATTTACTTGCGCCACCTCGAGTGCCTATCCAAATATTTTTATTTTGATCGACAAGTAAGTCTTCAATTTGCATTTGTACAAGTCCATCTTTAGTTGTATAGTGATTAAAGCTTAGAGATTGAGTGTATCCAAATTGGAAGGCGTAGGTTATCGTCATGATCAATAAAAACCACCATAACCGTAAAATTCTATATTTTATACTAATGGACAATATGATTTCTATTCTACAATTGCATTTACATATATTGAAACATATAAGACTACATCGAAAAAGATACCAGATAGGAAATCATGATACGATAAATATGCAAAGGTGCAAAGTACTAAAATTTTAAGATGAATATGAGTTTTTCCTATATTTAGGAAACTAAAATAAAATCCTATTTCACTCTAAATTTTAATTAGAAATCCTTCTGCGGCGACGTGAAAGCCTAAATCTTTCACTTTCTGATATTCCACTTCTTTTTTCAAAAGTGGATTTGTATGATTTAAGTGTATAAAGTGAATTTTATCTTTTTCTTGTTTGGGTAATCCAGAGAAAAGCTTCAAACTTTCTTCAATAAATGGATGTGGAATCAAGCTCATATCTCTACCACGGATTTCACCATTTCTATAAAAGGTACCATCTAAAAAAGCTATATCGACTTCCTGAATCAAACTAATAATATCTGTATCCCATTTGTGCCATTTATCGATATCTGGAATAAATAATACCTTCTTATTTGGACCTAATATTTTATATCCAACTGTTTCGGAGTACTCATCTCGGTGAGGAACTTTGAAATGTGTAATTTGGATGGTCTTGGTCAAAATTTGTGGCTTATCATTGCGTAGTAGTTGTATGCTGATATTCTTCAACTTAACCAATTGATCCCAGGGACCATTGGCAGACAAAAAATCCTTCATTCTAGGCATGGCATATACTGGGACTTCCTCCGCACCCATTGCTTCTCGCCCTAAGTTTAATAACCCTGTGTAGTGTCCCATATGAGCATGGGTTAAAAATATGCCGGCCAAGTCATAATATTTAGAATCTGATAAGATTTGCCATTGATCTCTAAAATCAGGGGTGGCGTCAAACAGCCAAGCTTGTCTGGAAATAGGGTCCCGAACTCCTAAAGAACTAACCATTTTTCTTTTAGAATGATCTTTCCATACATTCATACAACATGATTTTTTGCAATCCGCTTGTGGGTATCCTGCATCTTGAGCAATCCCTAAAACAATAAGTTCAGGACTGTTAGAGGGTAGACTTTTATGACTGAATTCTTGACTTTTAGAGGGGGTACTTAAAAAATAACATATAAAAAATACCACTCCTGTAAACAAAAACAAAATAAAGCGTGAATTACTTATCATTCTATTGTCTTATAAATTTTCATCCTCTACTCCATTTTTTAATATACCAACACCTGCGCCGGATACTTCTACAATATCACCCGGTTCTAAATAGATTGGTGGATCAAATCTAGCACCTGCCCCATTCGGTGTTCCCGTAGAAATCATATCACCGGGCTTTAGAGTCATGAAAGTACTTAAATAAGAAATAATGTAATCGAAAGGAAACATTAAATTAGAAGTATTATCGTCTTGTCGAAGTTCTCCATTCACCCATGTTTGAATGTCAAGATTATTGAAATCTTCTATTTCGTCGGCGGTGATCATCCAAGGACCTATCGTGCCTGTACGCTCAAAGTTTTTACCTTGTGTGACATTGAATTTTGCATGGCGAACCCAATCTCGAATGGTTCCCTCATTCATTAGGGTTAGTGCTGCAATGTGTTTTGTTGCTTCTTTCTTAGGAATTCTTCTTCCACCTTTTCCAATGATGATTACAATCTCACCTTCATAATCTAACTGTGGAGATTCAGGCGGACGAATTACATTTTGATTGTGACCAGTAAAAGAATCCAAGTATCTAATAAATAAGCTAGGATACTTTGGTTGATCGGAATTATCCTTATACTCTGCATTTCTTTTAGCATAGTTTACACCAATACAGCAGATCTTTTCACCCGTAAGAATCGGTGGCAAGTACTCAATTTCAGAATCAGCATATTTTGTTTCGCACGATAACGCCAAGGTCTTCAACATATCCAAAGAATCTGTTTTTATCCAATGTGCAAGATCGTGTCCGTGGCTTTTTCCAATATCGGTAAACTGTAGTCCAGATTCATTTTCTATCACTGAACCATAGGTTGTAGTTCCATTTATTTTATAAGAAGCAAATTTCATATTCTAAGTTTATCTTGGTGTAGGACTTGTTAATTTATTTTAGGGTAAGTTATGATTCCTTCAAACTTGATTTAAATTAATTTTATTAATTTATCTTATTGAGTTACTAGTAAGGTCAATGCCTTTAATCAATTCTCTTATCTCTGTAGACAATATTATCTCTTTATTTTGAATTGGATGTTGGAGGTACTTTTCCATGAGCTGCATACCTATGACGGAAAAATCTGTTAAGATTTCTTTGGATCTACCTTCTCGTAAGCGAATCAGTAGATTTGCCATTTTGAAGTGGGGATCTCCATCTATGATAAAAAATTCATCCGAAATTACTTTTCTACATTTCATACCTAATTTTGGTGCATGTCCTGTAGCTACTAACTTTTCCGATAATTCTTTAAAGAAAGATTGAAAATCCATTTCTACATTGGAACTACACTCTAAGGTTATATGTGGCATTTATAAATTATATGTTGATTAAAAATTTTGGCTGCTATTGTCATTAACTTTACTTAATATTAAGCTATATCTTCATAACCGGCAACGATAGGATTTGAATCAATGTCTGATTCTCTCACTGCCGTTCCTTCGAATGGAGTTCCATGTTCAAACCAAGATTTTGGTGCTGGAGCCCCCCAAAGGGTTTGTCTTCTAGGATCTCTTAAATTCCATTCGAGTGGTTCCCAATCTGGATCCACAGTAAGATAATCGCAGGTAAATGGCTCTAGTCTATGACCATCTGGATCTAAGATATATAGAAAAAAGGCATTGGATATTCCATGACGTCCAGGTCCTCTTTCAATATTCTCAACATATCCCTCAGAGGCCATTACATCTAATAAATGAATGATATTATTTACACTTGCTGTCCAAATCCCGGTATGGTGTAATCTTGGCCCTTTACCATTAGTCATAGCCATATCATGGACGTTCCCTTTTCGATGAGTCCAAGCGGCCCACATGTCTCCTTTATCTGTCAGCGTATATTCTGTCAACTTGAATCCTAATTGACTTACAAAAAATTCATAGGTAGATTGGCAATTGGGTGTAAAGCAATTTATATGATCAAAACGTAATGGTGAGAGACCTTTATATTTAGAATAAGCTCTCATCATTGTGGGTACTCTTGTTTGTACAGCATGAAACTCTACGGGCATACCCATTGGAGTACGGACCGCTAGGGTTCTTTCTTCGGCATACTTTTTTACCCATTTAGCAGGGAGATTTAATACTTTAAAATGTTGCTCTAAAAGATCGAGATCTTTGTCAAATGCTACCTTAAAGCCCAATGCTAAAATTTCAGATTTGTTATGTTGTTTTAGGACATAACAGTGATGGTTCTTTTCTTCAAGACCTCGCAAATAAAGAGTATCTTTTGTCCTTTCTGTCTCTATAAAGCCCATGATATCTACATAAAATCTTCTAGATTCATCCAAGTCTTTCACTCCGCATTCAACATGCGAGCAACGAATGATATTAAAAGGTAAATTATGATTATGTTGTATTGTGCCCATTATTTTTGGTTCGTGGTTCGTGGTTCGT
>Ga0114956_1003968_pt1 | contig 11351 bp, 8 predicted proteins | sample MaitaG_FD_87304 | JGI IMG/M metagenome (GOLD analysis project Ga0114956, IMG submission 87304) | Marine algal microbial communities from Maine, USA - Maine_Asex2 metaG | ecosystem: Host-associated > Algae > Red algae > Unclassified | place: Maine, USA | collected 2015-01-05 | reverse complement strand
GACATGGCCACGCGCCGGGTGCGGGCAGTCGAGCAGCTTGCAGGCGGCCAGCCCCGCATCTGGGCGCTGTTTGCCGAGGGTCTCACGATCAACCAACTCGATGGCCTCATCGGCCATCTCAGCCAGAGCTTCGATGACATCACCCCTTACTACCAATCACAGCTGAGACCGCTCGCCGATCTCCAGACGAAGATCGTGATGTCGCTCGTACGTGCCGATCGAGCTATGTCAGCGACTGCGCTTGCCGAGCGCTTGAACCTGCCTGCCACAAGCGTGACCAAGACTCTGCGCGATCTGCGCTCGCGCGGTTGGGTAGAGCCCATCGAGTCACCGATGCTCGCCTACGTCGATCGCCGCATCAGTTACTACGAGCTCGCAGAGCCATTGCTGCGACTTGCCCTCGAAGTCAAGGACACAAGCCAGAATGAGATCGGCACCATCCTCGACTTCGTCAAACTGTGGTTCGACCCTGACGAGCTCAAGACCAGCACCAACGCCTATGCCCAACAGGCCGTCGTCCAGCTCGCCGACGATGACGGCCTCGTGTCAACGCGTTGGGTCCTGCAGCTGCCCGTAGCTGCGACGCCCTCGTTGAACATGCTCGCCACGGTCTTTGATGCACTTAGTGCACTGGCCGATGGTCGAGGTGAGCCGTTTTTCGCCCTGCCGACCACGCTGCGCCGTGCGCTCGAATCGGAGTTGACGAGCGACAATGATCTGCCCGCGCTACTGCGACGGCTCAGCGCCCAAGCCCATGCCCAGGCCGGTTTCACTCCAACGCCCGAGACTCGCGAATGGCTGCGGCGCCACGAGTCACTGCATCGCCAACACTCGAGCGACGAGACACTACGACTACTTGTCGATTGGCTCGCCATCAACTGGCAGTTTGACGCTGCAGCCGCAGCGCTAAGCACGCTGCCACCCGATGACCCCGACACCCTCGCCAGCCGCCGAAACCTCGCCCTCAGCTACTGGTCAGCAGGCCGCAACGACGAAGCCCTCACCCTCAACGAACAAGTCCTCGCCGACTGCGAACGGATCCTCGGCCCCGAACACCGCCACACCCTCACCTCACGCCACGACCTCGCCCTCAGCTACCGCTCAGCAGGCCGCAACGACGAAGCCCTCACCCTCAACGAACAAACCCTCTCCGACAGCGAACGCATCCTCGGCCCCGAACACCCCGACACCCTGACATCACGCCACAACCTCGCCGTCAGCTACTACTCAGCAGGCCGCAACGACGAAGCCATAACCCTCTACGAACAAGTCCTCGCCGACTGCGAACGGATCCTCGGCCCCGAACACTCACACACCCTCACATCCCGCAACAACCTCGCCCTCAGCTATCGCTCAGCAGGCCGCATCAGCGAAGCGATCACCCTCCACGAACAAGCACTCGACGACATTGAGCGCATCCTCGGGCCCGAACATCCCAACACCCTCACATCACGCGCCAACCTCGCCTCAAGCTACCGCTCAGCAGGCCGCAACGACGAAGCGATCACTCTGTTCGAGCAAGTCGTTGCCGACCGCGAACGCAGTCTCGGCCCTAAACACCCGGACGTCCTCTCCGCCCGCCACAACCTCGCCGTCAGCTATCACTCAGCAGGTCGCAACGACGAAGCCCTCACCCTCTTCGAACAAGCCCTCGCCGACCACGAAGGCATCCTCGGGCCCGAACACCCCGACACCCTCCGATCACGCAACAACCTCGCCATCAGCTACCGCTCAGCAGGCCGCAACGACGAAGCCGACCGGCTAGAAGGCCCAAAGAAACGCCCCTAACCGCCGAGTCGCTCGATGACCGCAGCTAGGTCAGCGCCGTCAACATGTTGCAGCTCGGCCATGCGTTCGTAGATCTCGGCCGCAGCGCCGGCGAAGCCGTCGGGCAAACCGGCTTCGGCGAACGATGCGGCGATCTGTTCCATCTCGCCGACGAACCGCCAGGCCTTTGGCGAGACCCGTTGCGCGACGATCTCGCTGCGGTCGACGAGCCCGGGCTGCGACAGGTTCCACTCATCGACTAGCGCCGACTCGACGCCCTCAGCCGCCGCGAACGAGCGAATTGCGAGCAGCAGCGCGCTGCCAATCTTGGTGTTGCTGGCGTAGGCCATCTTCAGCGCCGACGCAGCCCCAACGCCGCCGTCGATCACTCGGGCCTCGAGCACGCTTCCGGCCCACAGCGACGCCACCTGTTCAGACTCGCCACCGCTGAGGTACAGCCGAGTGGTGCCAGGCTTACGAGCTGGCGGTCCAATGACTGAGCCATCGACATAGCGCTCGAACCGGGTGCCGATCCGTCGACTCGTGGCCGGGCTGATGGCGTTGGCATCGACGTAGAGCCCCGAAAAGCCAGCATCAGCAACCTCGGCGGCTACATCTTCGGCTGAGGCCGGCGGACAGATCGACACGATCACATCAGCCTGCTCACACAGCACGGCCACCGAACCAGCGTCATCGAGCTCATGGGCGCTAGCCCGGGCCTTGGTGGCATCAGAGCGGCCCGCAGAGACCCACAGAGACTGTTCGACACACGCCCCGGCCAGCGTTTCGCCCATTAACCCCGGGTGCAAGAACCCAACCTTCACGCGAGCACTCCCTTATCCAAGTCGATCCATCACGTTTGCCGTCACCTGAGCGACCCGTCTGTCATCGGCCAAGCCGTAGACCCAGTCGGTGGTGCCGATGGTGACGACCTCTCCCCCGCTGTCTCCGAAGGGCCGACAGGTGACCATGACCGCATTGCCGTGGCGCACTCGACGCTTGTTGTCCGCTGATGCTTCGCCGTAGTAGCGCTCAGCCAAGAACTCAAGGTCGCCCTGATCTGACAGCGCCGCGATCGACTTCGGGTAGTCGCCGACACCGAGGTTGCTCGACAGCGCGAGTCCAACGATCGTGACACCATCTGGCATGCCAGGCACTGATCGCACTACGGGCAACTGATACTCGTCGAGCTCGATTGGGCAGCCGACAGTCTCATAGCCCACGACACCATGATCTGGCCCCAGTAGATCTCCGTAGCCGAGGTCGGTGCCAGCGACGAGCCAGTGGTCGGGTCGCATGATCGTAAAGGCGCCCGAGCCATGAGCAGTAGCGTTGCCGAACCGGTGGTAGAGGCCAAACACTGATCCGGCGCCCAGCGTGGTCCACTCTGGGCGCCCTACGAGCGGGTCGCACCACAGGCCAGCCATCAGCTCGGGGCTCCCCTGTGTAACGACCGGATCGCTGGTATGGGCCGCGTACTTGTGACAGACCATGTGATCGTCGCCAGTGCTGCCAATCTCGTCGCCCTCAAGGCGCACTTGCCAAAACATGGTGTTGCCCGACAGCGATGCATAGTTGCCGCCCGCGCGAATGTGCGCATCGACCGCGTCGCGTTCAGGCCCGGTCCAGTACTCGTCGTGGCCGACCCCGATCACGAGGTCGTAACCGTCGAGGGCGCCGATCTCGTCAAGATCTGACGACACTGCGTAGTCGAAGAGGTAGTCGCGACCTTCGGCCCACTCAACGAAACGGCGTTCGTGCGTGAACCAACCGGTCGAACCAATGGCCGACGTGTAGCCCCCAGCGGTGCGATAGGCCTGAAAGATGTCACCGTCGGCATCGGCTTCTTCGCCAAAGCGAACCGGCCGAGCTTTGCGGTCGTCGCGCTCAACGTGGGGCCGGGCGAGCAGCCCGCGTGCCCACGGCCGGCGGAAGGACACCCGGTGGCCGCCGGTGTACAGACTCGCGCCGCCCCAGGTGTTGTAGGCGTTCCAGGTGTTGGTCGCGAGTACCAGCAAGGTCTTGTTGACGGGGCCAACGGGGCGCACAACGAAGCCGGCGTGCGCTACTCGCCGGTCATCGGCGCCCTCGTTCGCAGTGAGCGTCACGAGGTAGAACCCCGATTGCCACTCGTCGGCGACCGGAACCTCAAATGAGGGTTGCCATCGGCATCCATCGGCATCGGCGGTCGGTGGCGCTGGCTGGAAGTCGCCGGGCAGCGACGAGGCCTGCCAGACAACTTCGCGTTCTGCGCCCCACCGCTCGACGGTGACATCGAATGAAGCGGCCTGCGTCGAAACATGAATCGCCATCGGCTCGCCGGCTCGACAACTCAGACGGCCGGCGTAGGCCTCGATGTCGTCATAGAACGTGATGTCATCGGCCATGACAGCCCCCGCACAGTTGTAGCGAATCGATGATTAGCGAGCCATCGAATAGAACTCGTCATTGGGTCGCATCGACGACAGGTTTGCGATGCGGTTCGACATGGCGAAGAAGGCGGTGATGGCGCCAATATCCCAGATCTCGTCGCTCGTGAACCCGCGGTCGCCCATCGCGGCGATGTCGTCGTCGCTCACAGATCCCGAGTCATTGACCATCTTCAGTGCAAAGTCGACGATATGTCGCTCGCGGTCGCTCAGGTCGGCCTTATAGGGGTTGATCGCAACCTGGTCGGCGAGCAACGCGTTCTTTGCACGAATGCGGAGAATCGCTCCGTGGGCAATTACGCAATACAGACAATCGTTGACCGCACTTGTCGCCACGACGATCATTTCGCGCTCAGCCTTTGACAGGCCTTCCTTCTTGTCCATCACGGCGTCATGGCCGGCAAAGAACGCACGAAACTCATCGGGTCGATGGGCGAGCGCTAGGAACACATTGGGGATAAACCCCGACTTCTCTTGCACCGTCTCGATCATCTGGCGGATGTCATCTGGCATCTCATCGAGAGTTGGCACCGGGAACCGTGAAATCGGGAGTTCGCTCATGCAAAGATCCTAGGCAACCTCACTGATCGCTCGGCAATGCCACAGCCCCGAGTGCCAGCCTCGAGTGCCAGCCCCTAGCCCTTAGCTAACCGAGATGCTGCGCTCCGAGATGGCCGCCAACATCTGGGTGCGGCTGTTGGCGGTGAACACTTCGACCGACGTGTCGACTCCGTCAGACGCATTCGCCGTGATCAGGATCGACTCGTCGTCGATCGTGACAACAACGTCGTCGACTATCGCTTGGCGGGTGCGGTCGAGGGCAATGGCCACCCGCAACATGCCCGCCAGCCATCGCACCCGAAATTGGTCGGTCTTGCGCAGCGCCATAAAGCGCGCGTGTGAGCGTTTCGGCGCGCTTCGCCGGTGGTAGCGGGCAACTTGTGAAATGACCTCGATCTCACGCTCGGTGTAGCCGACCAGCCGGTCGCTGTTTCGGATGATGTACTCGCTGTGGTGATGATGTGCGGCATGCGAGACAAACACGCCAACGTTGTGCAACAGCCCGCCAGCTTCGAGCAACTCTCGGTCACCGAGCCTTAGACCGTGCAATTCAGCGAGTTCGTCGAACAGACGCAACGCAAGATCGGTGGCATGCTGCACATGGGAACGATCTTCTTCAAACGCATCGGTCATGCGCAGCAATGAGTCCCGGCGCAGATCTTGCAGCCTCGCAGCGCCACCCTCGATGCCGTGGGTGCGATCAAGCAGCACCCCTTCGCGCAGCGCAAACGGGCTCGTCACCATGTGCTCGATACCAAAGGCAACAAAGATCTCGCGCAACAAAATCGCGCCTGCAACGATGACGTCGGCGCGATGCGACGACAGCCCACCGACCATGTCGGCCCGCTCAGCGGCGGTCGGCCACCGCACCAGTTCATCGATTAGGCCGTCGAGCGCTGCTGCCTCAATCGTGAGATCCAGGCCAGCGTTTCCGCTCGAACCGTCTCGGCCGACGCGCAGTATCTCGCCGAGCGCAGTAGCTGTGCCCGAAGATCCAACGGCAACTTGGAACCCAAGTGGCACAAGAGCGGTAGCGGTGGGCACAAGATACGACGAGACGAACTGGCGACATTCATCGACCGAGCCCGGAACAATCTCGCCATTGGGAAAGAAGCGGTTCGTCAGCCGCAAGTGACCCAGCTTGAGGCTGCGTACCCCGAGCGATCGACCCGATTTGCCGATCAAGATCTCGGTGCTGCCCCCGCCGATATCAACAATCAGCAGTTGGCGATCAAACAGCGGAAGTGCCTGCAGCACGCCTAGGTGAATGAGGCGGGCTTCTTCGGGACCTGAGATGACGTCGACATCGATGCCAGCCTCTTCGTGGGCTCGCTCAACGAAGTCTGCGCCGTTCTCTGCCTCTCGCACGGCACTGGTGGCTACCGCATCAATCGTCGCTTCGTGGCTATCAGCGATCGCCCGAAAGCGCTGCAGAGCCGCAATCCCACGATCGATTGCAGCCGGCGACAGTTCGCGGATTTCACCAGCCGGCCCTTCGCCGAGACGCACCGTCTCTTTCTCGGTCGTGAGTACCCGAAAATCGCCGTCAGCCCCGACTTCTGCCACCAACAAATGGATCGAGTTGGTGCCAATGTCGATCGCGGCCTGGGTGCTCGTAGTCACGCGTGTGCGGCGCTTCGGGCGAGTAGTCGTTTACGTAGCTGGTTGAGCACAGTGATCGTGGTGAACTCTCGAATTCGGCGGCGGTCAAAGGGCCACTCGACCATCAACGTTTCGGTTTCGCCGTCGAGGTGTGTCGCCATAAAGACGGTGCCAACGTCATATCCGCCTGCGGGGTCGGGGCCGGCGACTCCTGTCACGCCCACCGAGACTTGGGCGCCGAGCACTCGGGCCGCCCCCTCAGCCATTGCTCGTGCACCTTCGTCGCTGATCGAGGCGATGCCGTCGAGCCCCAAAATGTCAGCTTTGACCGAATCTGCATACGACACAATCGATCCCTGAAACACGTCGCTCACACCTGCGTGAGACGTGATGCGCTGACCAATGAGTCCGCCGGTCAACGACTCGGCGACTGCCAGCTTGAGGCCCTGGGCTCGACACAGGTCGACGACGACCGACTCCATGGTGTCATCATCGAACCCAAAGACGATGTCGTCGCCGATAATCGAGCGCACTCGCGCTTCTTCGCCACGAAGAGCGGCTGTCGCCTCATCCTCGGTTGCGGCCTTGACCGTGATGCGCACCTTAAGGCCTTCGATACCGCTGGCGAGAAACGCGATCGTGGCCTCACCGCTTTGGTCGAGACGAGCGATCTCGTCGCCCAGCAGCTCAGCTAACCCCGATTCGCTCTGCCCCCAGGTTCGGATCACACGACTTGAGATCACCGAAGCGATACCGGCGCGCTCGGCAAGGTCGGGTACAACAAAGCCGTCGACCATGGCGCGCATTTCCCATGGCACACCGGGCACTGCATAGATCACTTGGCCCTTGCCGACAGGACACGCCAAGCCTGGTGCGGTGCCGGGTTGAATCGCAATGGGTTCACCGCCAACCGGCACCTGCGCCTGGAGCAAGTTGTTCTTCGGCATCTTGCGACCGCGGCTGCTGAACATCGCGCTGATGCGATCGACCAGCTCAGGTCGCGTCTCAAGCTCAACACCCATCACGTCGGCAATTACATTGCGAGTGATGTCGTCTTGGGTAGGGCCGAGACCACCGCACATGATCACGGCATCGCTGCGACTAAGCGCGAGCTCAATTGAGGCCCGCATGCGGTCGGCGTTGTCACCGACCTTGGTCTGATAGTGACTGTCAATGCCAGCCAGTGCCAGCTGCTCACCGATGTAGCTCGAGTTCGTATCGACGATCTGGCCGAGCAGCAACTCGGTACCCACCGCGATCACTTCGCATCTCATGTCGCTACTCGTTTCAGTACTCGGGCCATCGTCCTCCGACTGTAGTGACGGGGCCGATCAGTCGTGATCTGCAGACAGAGCTAGCGAACGCGTTCGGGCTGTTGGTAGTACTGCTGGCCGCCGTCGAGCACGTACTGGGCACCGGTGACGAGTGTGAGCGCGACCGCAAACCACAGAGCGATGTCGACGACCAGTTGCTGATCTTGCAATGTCGGCATCACGGCCAGCAGCAGCGCCGCTCCCTGAACTGTCGCCTTCCACTTGGCGAGAGGGCGAGCTGGGATCGCCACATCTCGCATCGCGAAGCGAACCCGCATCACCGAGATTGCGAGCTCACGCAGTGCAATCAGTGCGATCGGAAGCAGCGCAACTCTGCTCACCGCTACCAGCGAGAATCCGACGCCAAGGATCACGACCTTGTCGGCCAGTGGGTCGAGAAAGGCGCCGCTGCGGCTAAACCCGTTGGTAGCACGCGCAACGCGACCGTCGATCAGGTCGGTAAAGGCCATGAGCAGGCCAAGTGCAAACGCAGCCCATGAGGTGCCGAGAGTTACCTCATCGTTGAGCACGATCGAGCACAGCACCGGCGTAAGAAGAATACGACTAAACGTGATGGCGTTGGCAGGCGTTGCGGCCCCGTGCAAGGGCCACGTGCGGCCAACCACGTGGGTCATTTTTCAGATGTGGCGGTTAAGTCCGGACCGGCGGCATCGGTAATCGTTACCGATGCAAACGCGCCAACTTCGAGGTGCGTTGGCACCTCGATGATTCCATCAATCTCGGGAGCTTCGCGATAGGACCGCGCAACGCCGATTTCATCCACGAGTACTTCGACTCGCCGACCGATCATTTCGTCACGTTTTTCTTCGGTAATTAGATCTTGCATCTCACGCAGCTCCGAAAGTCGGTCCCCGACCAGCTCAGAATCAACCTGGCCATCAAGATCGAGCGCATAGGTGCCGTCTTCTGGGCTGTAGGCAAAGAACGCACACCAATCGAGGCGAGCCTGCTCGACGAACTGCAATAACTCATCGTGATCTTCCTCGGTTTCACCGGGGTAGCCCACGATGAAGTTGCTGCGGAACGCTGCGTCGCTGTTGCGGGCTCGGATCTTGGCGATGCGTTCGAGGAACAGTTCACCATTGCCCCATCTGCGCATCCGGCGCATGAGCGGCCGCGAAACGTGTTGGAGCGACAAATCAAAGTACGGAACACCGGTCGCGAACATCGCCTCGATGAGAGCGTCGGTGAGGTCACTTGGGTACAAGTACAGCAGCCGCACCCAATCGACTCGGTCAGCGATGACCTCGACCAGCGGAATGATCGACTTCTCGCCCTGGCCCTGATCACGGCCAAACGAAGCCAAGTCTTGCGCGATCAGCACGATCTCGCGAGCGCCGAGCGAATCGACCTCAGCGCAGATGTCTTCGATCGTGCGGCTTCGCTGGGGCCCACGAAACGTTGGGATAGCGCAAAAGCCGCAGTTTCGGTCACAGCCTTCTGCAATCTTCACATACGCCCACGGCGCCGACGATGGCGGCCGGGGCAAGTGCAGCAGATCAAGCGACGGCGCAGCATTGGGCTTGGTGCCAATCGTCACCGGCACACCAAATCCGGCGACCGCGTCGGCCTCAGGTAAGGCTTCGGCCAGCTCGTCGCCGTAACGCTCAGCCATGCACCCCGTCACCACCAGACGAGCGCTCTCAGAACGCTCATGGTCGAGCGACAAGATCGTGTGAATGGACTCTTGACGAGCTTCCTCGATGAATGCGCAGGTGTTGACGACGATGAGATCAGCTTCGTCAGCTGAGTGAGCCGGCGCCATGCCATCGGCGATGAGGGTGCCTTCAAGCTTGTCGCTGTCGACCTGGTTCTTTGGACACCCGAGCGTCTCGATGAAGTACCGCCCGCTCTCGGGGTTCGAAGTACTGGTCTCGCTAGTCACCTGTAGAGGCTACGGCCTCGATGCACTCACTTGAGGTGTCGACCTTAGACAACGAGTCACAGTCGGACTCGGTGCTGGCGGTAAACGGCATCGCAGCGAAGTAGGCCATTAACAGCACTGCGGCCTGCCAGCGCACGACTTTGCCGCCCGTCAGCAAGAACAGTGCAGCGAGCACGACGACGCCCAACATGATGTAGGTCGCGATGCCGGTCAACTTGTCGTCATCGAGGGGCCCCGGGCCAACGAGCCCAAGCACCGCTCCGACTGCCAGGCTGTTGAAAATGTTCGAACCGAGCAGGTTGCCAATAATCAGACCGGTCTCGCCCTTGCGGGCCGCTACCACTGCGGTAACCAGCTCAGGCAGCGAGGTGCCGATCGCCACCATTGTCAGACCAACAAAGCCGCCGCTCAACCCGAGACTGTCAGCAACACCAAGTGCACCCTCGACGAGCAACCAGGCGCCGCCAACCGTGCCAGCCAGGCCCAAGACCGTTCGCACTGCGCTCTTGCCCACCGGCTCATCATGAAACTCATCAAGATCGGCAATGCCGTCGTGAGAATGCGACAGCAAGTTCGCGAGCACAGCCACCATCGCCGCCAGCAGAATGAAGCCTTCGATACGGGTGAAGCCGTTCTGAACCAGCACGGCGAACAAGACAACAGAGGCAACGCTCATCGGCAACTCACGACGAATCGTCGTTGCGCTGCAACTAATCACGGCGATCAGGGCGGCGAATCCTAAGACCAGCGACAAGTTCGCGACATTTGAGCCCACGACGTTGCCAACGCCAAGCTCAGGGTCACCCTGCGCCGCGGCTACACCCGATACCAGCATCTCAGGCAGCGATGTCCCGAAGCCGATGATGAGCGCCCCGACCACGACGGGTGAAATCTGTCTCGCGGTGGCGATCGCAGCAGCGCCTTCGACAAAATGATCGGCCGCGACCGTCAAGATCGCGATACCTACAATCAGGAGCACTAACCCAAGAACCACCGGCGCCACGTTAGTGGCGAGCGTGTTCGGATTGGCGGGTTATGCAATGACCCTCGTGTCGGGTGCAAACGCCGCAATCGCGAACCAGAACGTGTCGATTCGCTCAATGCCCCGTAATCGGGTGCCAGCAAGCGAACCATCGATAGCAACACCGCCGATGTCCCACCTCGAGCCGGTCTCGGCATCAACGAAGGTGCCGTCATCATTGCGACTAAAGGTCAGTTGCTGACCGTCGACCGATGGGTCATACACACCAGTGGTACCAACGTCGCGCCCCTCGTCAATGCGGTTCGTTTCGAGCGCCGAAGCGGTACCAGGCAAGTGCCAGATCGTGACTGGCTGACCCCCAATATCGATCGCGATGACTTGCTCTGCGCTCAGGTGTTCAAGCACGACTGCAACGCTGTCGTCAGCGATGTCGATGGCGACAACCCGCTCTTTAGCTGCGAGCCGTTCATCGATGTCGCCCTGGAAGAGAAACGGCGACGTGTTGACATCGTCGTATCCCTCGTAGGGGTTGATGCCATAGCTTCGTTGGAAGCCGGTTTCGCGGGTCAGCACGATGCCGTCAGGGTTCTGCCGCAGGAAGTTCTTCCACGATGTCGTTTGCATCGGCAAGAGATCGAGCTCGGTGCCCGCCAACGTTCCAACGACAGCTGCACCGTTGAAGTGGGTCCACAACGATTCGGTCTGGCGGTCGTACATGACCAGTGACGAGTTAAACAGGCGACCCGAAGTACCAAAGTCGAGAATGCGCTCATTCACTCGGCGGTCATAGG
>Ga0114956_1003965_pt1 | contig 11354 bp, 9 predicted proteins | sample MaitaG_FD_87304 | JGI IMG/M metagenome (GOLD analysis project Ga0114956, IMG submission 87304) | Marine algal microbial communities from Maine, USA - Maine_Asex2 metaG | ecosystem: Host-associated > Algae > Red algae > Unclassified | place: Maine, USA | collected 2015-01-05 | reverse complement strand
TGTTGTTGAGCCTCCTGTTGTTGAGCCTCCTGTTGTTGAGCCTCCTGTTGTTGAGCCTCCTGTTGTTGAGCCTCCTGTTGTTGAGCCTCCTGTTGTTGAACCTCCTGTTGTTGAACCTCCTATGCTGCCAGTAGATTCTGGCAGCGGTCAAGGTGCTGCAAATCCTTTTGTGCCAGTAGATTCTACAGCAGACCAAGGTACTGCTAAGCCTGCTAAACCTGTTTTAGCGAAACCAGCATATACAGGGTAAATAAATACTAATGTTTTCTCATAAGTCTCCGATTGAGGCTTATGAGAAGAATAGTTTTAACTTTAGTATCAGTATTTATTGCTGGGTATTTTATAAACACAGCCACAAGTGCTCAAGCTCAAATAGCTCCAGGCGAGTTGATTTCTGAACAGCGTTCAAACTGGGGTCTTAAAGATCAAGATCCTGGGACAAGGACAATGGGCTCATTTGATTCTTTGGGCTTCGCCTTGGCTGAGGCTAACGGAAAAGTTTTTGCAGGTGGAAAATTTCTTAATGTAACAAATGGCCAAAACACCGGTTCACAATCTTATTTAGCAGCCTTTGAAGTATCTTCAGGGAAATGGGATTCTAGCTTCGATCCAGATATTGGTGGGACTGTTTTATCATTAGAAAACTCACCAGACGGAGCTCTATTTGTTGGTGGAGAAATTGATACATGGAATGGCTCACAAGTTGGAGCATTTGTAAAGATTGATCCGAGTACAGGTGATATATGGCCTGGCTGGAATACAAGGGTTTATGGCGGAACTTCAGCTGTAAGAGATATTTCGTTAGAACCAGATGGATGGCTATACGTTTCTGGCTCCTTTACGACCGCTTCTGATAATAATAATCCCGGACCTGTGTATAACATAATCAGGTTAAATCCTGAAACTGGAGCTATAGATAATACTTGGACCCCGAACCTCACAGATCAAAAAATGCAAAGTATATGGGGTGTTAGCTCTAGTAGAACTTCTGATGTGGTTTATGTCGCTGGTTGGGTAGATTCGCTAAACCAAGCAGATTATAAAAATGCGGCTCTCGGACTAGATGCAAATACTGGTTCCGTTGTTTGGAATGGGGCAACACTCAACAGAGAAGGTGGAAGACGAATGTACGACGTCGAAGCTACAGAATTTGGGACTGTAATGTTTGTAGGCGAAGAACACGGTGCCTATCTATACGACGAGAATAACGATATGGAACTGATAATTCATCATGGGACTAGTTATAACACTGATTATCAGGACTCTGTAACTAGAAGAGGTGGAGATTACCAAGATATTCAACGAATCGGTGACCAGCTATTTGCGACGTGTCATTGTTGGGGATCTCATTCAACCTCAGATCAGTTGATTGAGTTCACTGTTCTTGGCTGGAACTTAAATCTACACCCACATGCTGAACACACTGGCTCAGTGAATGGTGTAATTGCTTATAACGCTCGGACAGGTGTTAGGGATCAATCTTTTAATCCGTACATGAGTGGAGATATTGGTGGCTGGTCCACACTTGGAGCTTCAGATGGATGTCTTTGGGTAACTGGAGGTTTTAATGCTGTTGGAGATCCTGGAAATCAACGTCCAGGGCGAGATCTTGTCAGACTATGTGATGCTAATGGAGGGACGCCAGTTGGTGTTGTTGCTCCGACATCGTGTAAAGCAGTCATATCTGGTGGTTCGGTTTCAATTTCTTGGGATGATGTTGCGGCTGTTGATGGCTATGTCGTATATCGATCTGTTGAAGGTGGCAGTCCGTTCTGGCGAGGGGTATCAAGCACTTCGTCTTTCATAGATACAAATCGGGATGCTGAATTATCTTATTTTGTTTTGTCTAGGAGAGGTGCTGAAAAAAGCATTAGAACTGAATGTGATACTGAAGTAGAAATACCAGACCCTGGGGCCGGACCAATTGCGCCGGCAGCTTGCAACTTTGAAGTTTCGGGCGACTCGGTTGAAGTTTCATGGTCATCCACAAATAATGCAGCTGGATACGTAGTTTATAGAAATGTAAATGGTGGAAATCAGTTCTGGCGAGGTGTTACAAATGGTGGTCTCGAATTTATAGATTCGAACAGAGACGCTGAATTACAGTATTTTGTTTTGGCAAAATACCCTGATAGAACACGAAGCGAAAAAACTGAATGCAGTCAAGGCGCTGGAGATCCTCCACCTCCACCTGTTGTAATTCCTGCCGTTGCATCATGTGACGTGACTTTAGACCCACAAAACTTAAATAGCGCAATTGTTTCATGGCCAAGTGTTGCTGAAAATAGTGCAGAGTATATTGTCTTCCGATCTGTTTCTGGAAGTAATCAATTCTGGAGAGGGAAAGTCTCTGGCGACATGTTTGTAGATACACTGCGTAGTGGTTCTATATCGTATTTTGTAGATGTAAAAATCGGAAATAACAAATCTGAACGAGTTACTTGTTCTCCAACTGTAGAAGGTCAGTAATTATGAATAAATATATTTTGTCAGCAGTAAGTTTAGTTTTACTTGCTAGTTGTACATCAGATCCAAAAGATGAGATTGTGAAAGAAGATACATCTATAGTTACTACTACAGGTAGTGAGCTGGACAGAGAAATTAATATTCCAATTGAGTCTCAAGACGGGTTAGAGATTCAGCAGTCAGAAAAAATTCTTGATGTGAATCTAAAAAGTGAAAATGAATTAGAGATAGTTTTTGAAATGCAATCAGAAGAATGTTATGGGTATGAGACCAATATCCAAGAATCAGAGTCTGAGATCGTAGTCGCTGTACTTAGTGGCTTACTCGATGATGCTGATCCTGCGAAGTGTCAGGATACCGGTGTGTTCACTTACTCAACAACGGTAATTTTGGAAAGCCCTGGCGGAGATCGCACGATTGCGCATGCGGAACCATTAGAGCTTGATGAAGTTAGTATTATTGATCAACCGGCTGAGTAATTTATTCAGCCTTTGCAGCTACTTCAGTTCGGTCTTGTTTCCAATCCTTCGCAGAGATCAGTGCTTTTTCTGCTGAGGTGACGATGTCTTCACGGGAAAAAGCATGGGCTGGGTAACATGCTATTCCCGCCCAAATTGTTAAACTGTTATCTGTTTCATCGATGGCTCGTCGAATTCGCTCGACTGTCCAGACGGCTCCGGTTTCTGGTGTATCTTCTAATACGAGGGCATAATATCCACTCTTTAGTAGACAGGCAGTGTCTGCTTCTCGGATAGTTTTTTTAATTGCCAGTGATACAAGAGTTTGTTTTGCAGGCTGGCTGCCCTCGTTTATATCTTTAACCACTTCGACGAATATGACTGATATGGGTCTAAGGTGTCGTCTTGCTGCAGCAATTCTAGATTCCAATGCGACGTTAAAGAAGTTCTCAGAAAAAAGGCCAGTGTTTGTGTCAATTAAAATATCTGATGATTCGGATGGGGAAGTATCGCTTGCGGTTTCGTTTTGTAGTTGTTGGATTTCTTCTTCAGCTTTATGAACGTGATCTTTAACCTCTTCTAATTCGACTTCTAATATTTGTTGAAAAGATTGTTGTTCTTCAAATTGTTTGCTAATTCTCAAACTAGAAATACCAGCAGCTAGTGCTAAGACACCAGCAACAATTGCAAAGATTGGATTGTTAATCATTGCAGAAACCACTCCGGCCATCAGGCCTAGAAAACCTGTTGCCAGGCTTGGCATGCTTGTGTTTGATTTCATTTCGCCTCCGGTTGCACCCTTCAAAGATTCTTTCGACACTATTCTAGCTTTACCTGAGCTAATATTCAGCTGGTTTGAATATTGTTCCAATTTTAGAGAATGTTTAAGAAATTTGAATATATTTATATAATAAACTTGACAATAGCATACTCAAGTAGGTAGTATATGTAGTAACGAAGTAGATAGAGTATAGATCTATAAATGTCAGAGTCTTTAATGGCGACAACAATTTAATATTTTAATAAATATAGGAGAAAAAAAATGGCAAAAGCAGTTGGAATTGATTTAGGAACAACGAACTCAGTTGTTTCAGTGTTGGAAGCTGGTGATCCAGTTGTTATCCCCAATTCAGAAGGTTCGCGAACAACGCCTTCAGTGGTTGCTTTTAGTAAAGATAATGGTGAAGTTTTAGTTGGTGAACTTGCAAAGCGTCAAGCAATAACTAATCCAGACAAAACAATTCGTTCAGTAAAACGCCATATGGGTACTAAATGGACTCAAGAGATTGATGGCAAAAAATACACGGCTCAAGAAATTAGTGCGCGTACGTTGATGAAGCTAAAACGAGATGCTGAAGATTATTTGGGGGATAAAGTTACTGAAGCAGTAATTACAGTTCCAGCGTATTTCGATGATGCTCAAAGAACTGCTACAAAAGAAGCAGGACAAATAGCAGGTCTAGAAGTTCTAAGAATTATAAACGAACCGACTGCTGCAGCTTTGGCGTATGGTTTAGATAAAGAAGGTGAAGATGATCAAACAATTTTGGTGTTTGATCTAGGTGGAGGAACTTTTGATGTGTCAATCCTAGAAATCGGTGATGGTGTATTTGAGGTTAAAAGTACTTCAGGTGACACTGAACTAGGTGGTGATGACTGGGACCAAGCAATAATTGATTGGATGGTTGCAGAGTTTAAGAATTCTCATGGTGTTGATTTAGCAGCTGACAAGATGGCTGAACAGCGCTTGAAAGAAGCTGCTGAAAAAGCAAAAATAGAATTATCTCAAGTTCAACAAACAAATATCAACTTGCCTTTCGTTACTGCAAACGCAGAAGGTGCTTTGCACTTAGACTTGTCTCTAAGTCGTTCAAAGTTTCAAGAACTAACAAGCGGATTGTTAGAACGAGTGAAGGCTCCTGTTGAGGCTGCTATTAAAGACGCTAATTTAAAAAAATCTGACCTTGATCACGTAATTTTGGTTGGTGGGTCAACTCGTATGCCTGCAGTAGTTGAACTTGTTGAAACAATTTCTGGAAAAGAAGCTAATAAGACCGTTAACCCAGATGAGGTAGTTGCTGTTGGCGCTGCTGTCCAAGCCGGTGTGTTAAAAGGTGATGTTAAAGACATCTTATTGTTGGATGTAACTCCTCTATCTCTTGGAATCGAGACCAGAGGTCAGGTTATGCATAAACTTATTGAGAGAAATACTACAATTCCTACTCGTAAGAATGAAGTGTTTTCAACTGCAGAAGACAATCAACCTTCAGTGGAGATCCATGTCTTGCAGGGTGAACGCGAGATGGCAATGTATAACAAGACTCTTGATAAGTTTCAACTAACAGATTTACCGCCAGCACCTCGCGGTATCCCTCAGATTGAGGTTACATTCGATATTGATGCGAATGGTATTGTTCATGTTTCTGCCAAAGATAAAGCAACTGGCAAAGAGCAATCAATTGTTATTACTGGTGAATCTAACTTGGATAAAGATGAGATTGAACAGATGGTTAAAGACGCTGAAGTTCATGCTGATGAAGATAAAGCTCGACGTGAAGAAGCAGAAGTCCGCAATGGCGCAGATTCTTTGGTTTACCAGTCTGAGAAACTGTTAAATGATCAAGCTGATAAAATTTCAGACGATGAAAAAGAATCATTAACCGAAGCGCTTGATGAAGTTAAGAAATCATTAACAGAAGATGATATTGAATTAATCAAAGCTTCTACTGAGAAACTGAATACTGCAACTCAGGCTGTTTCGGCTAAGTTATATGAGCAAGCTTCAGCTGAAGAGCAGAATGCAGAATCTGATTCAGAAGATTCAACAGATGATTCAGAAGTTGTAGATGCTGAAATAGTTGAAGATGAAGAGTCTGATAAGGAATAATATGATCGAGCAAGATCCTAATGAAGAAGTGTTAGAAACAGATGAGCCTTGGGCTCAAGTTGTTCTTGAAGAAGTATCTGACAATGAATCTTTAATCGAGGAAGACGATTTGGAGTCTGATTCAATTATCGAAATCCAAGACGAAGATATTATAGAAACTGAAAGTGCTGAAATTGATCAACCTGATGTCGAACAACCTCCTGTAGCTGATTCTGATTCTCAACCGAATCTTGATTCAGACCCAACTGAAATTCAGGCTTTGATCGCTGAACGCGATCAATACTTAAATACTTCAAGACGCATCCAGGCTGAATTTGAGAATTACAAAAAACAAGTGGTAAAACGTGAAGCAGATTCTCGTGCAAGGGCAAATGACGGGTTGGTTTCTGAGCTGTTATTAGTTCTTGATGCTTGTGATGGTGCAGTTAACAACGGAGTAAAAGATGTTGGCCCTATTCGGGCCTCACTGTTTGAGACCTTGAGTAAACAAGGTTTAGAACGTATAGCTGCTGAGGATCAACTTTTTGATCCAGAGCAGCATGAAGCCGTAATGCATGAAGAATCCCAAGACGGTAGTCAAGCCGTTGTCGTGGAATGTTTGCGTAACGGCTACATGTGGAAAGGTCGGGTTATCCGCCCTGCCATGGTGCGAGTTAAAGGCTGATAGCTAAATGAATTGCTTTTGTCTAGACATATATTTTTTGAGATAGGCGGATAAATCGTGTCACAAAATGACTGGCTGGAAAAAGACTTTTACAAAACTCTTGGAGTATCTGAAACTTCTACAGAGAAAGATATTACGAAGGCTTATCGTAAACTTGCACGTAAGTATCATCCTGACGCGAACCCAAATAATTCTAAAGCTGAAGATAAATTTAAAGAGGTATCTGAAGCTTATGAAGTTTTAAGCGAAGCGTCTACTAAAAAAGAATACGATGAGTTTCGCAAATATGGGCCTGCCGTTGGCTTTGGTGGTGTAAATCCTGGCAGTTCTCATGGCGGTCAGAATTTCCAGGGTGCAGATTTCTCTGATATTTTAGGAGATATTCTAGGAGGATCACGTAATAGTGGAGCAAAGGGCCAAGATTATGAAACTGAGCTAACCCTAAGCTTTTCTGACGCTGTTGCTGGAATTACCACTTCAGTAAATCTACTTGTGGAAGGTGTATGTAAAAGTTGTAAAGGTAGCGGCTCTAAACCAGGATCAAATCCTGAGCTTTGTAAAGCTTGCCAGGGTAAAGGTTCAACAGATAGCAGTCAAGGTTTCTTTTCTTTCTCACAGCCTTGTCGTCATTGTTCCGGTCGTGGCATGATTGTAAAAGATCCTTGTTCCGATTGTTTGTCAACTGGTTCACAAAAATATCCTAAGCAGGTTAAAGTGAAGGTGCCTGCTGGAGTAAAGAATGGCCAAAGAATCAGACTTAAAGGTAAAGGTGGGCCAGGCCAAAATGGTGCACAATCTGGTAATTTATACATTCGTTTGAAAGTTGGTAAGCATAAAATGTTTGGTAGATCTGGTAAGAATCTCACATTAAAATTGCCATTGACTTTTGCTGAGGCTGCTCTTGGCGCAAATGTTAAAGTCCCATTGTTGGATGGAGGATCCGTGACTCTAAAGGTTCCATCTAACACCTCGAGTGGAAAAATATTTAGAATTAAAGGCAAGGGCGTTGAATCTAAGGGAGCTGTAGGAGATTTGCTAGTAACTATTTCAATTGATGTCCCCGAAGAATTTGATGATACCCAGATAGAACTGCTTCAACAGCTAGCTGATCAGCTAGATTCACCTAGAAAAGAATGGGAGACACAAAAATGATTAAGCGTGATGCTGTTCGTGCTGTTTATGTAATTTCTGTGGCAGCTGAACTGGCTGGAGTTCATCCTCAGACCCTTAGGATTTATGAAAGAAAAGGCCTCGTCTTGCCGGCCAGAACAGGTGGGGGTAGTCGGCGCTACAGCGATGATGACATCGCTTTGTTGAGAAGGATTCAAGACCTAACAGATCAGGGTTTAAATCTGGCTGGAGTAAAAAAAGTTCTTGAACTTGAGCACAAAATTAAACATCTTCAAGCTCAGATTAAACATCTAGAGGTGTTTAGTGAAGAAGCCTCTAGGTCAGGCAAGTTCCAACGTAAGTTAGTTCCAAGAGAAAAAAGTATCACTATTTATACTAAGAAAGATAATAAAAATTAGACTCTGATTATTGTGCTTTCTAGTTCAGGGCCTTCGCTAAAGCAAACTTCTTTTTGTGTTTGTGAAGCGTTTGTCCTAAGTGTGTAACATCCTGAATCTATTCCATTGATTGAGAATCGTCCACTTAAATCTGTAGTTGCACTATATGTTTTTAATTGTCCATCTAAGATGACTAGGACTCGAAAAGCTGGCGCATTATCGCTGTTTCTCACGACCCCTTTAAATGTGAATGGTGCAACTACAGTTATTACTGGCTCGGGTTCTGGTTCAGGATTTGTTGGCGCTGGAGCAGCGGTTATAGGAGTTGGGTTTGGCTCAGGATCTTGCCTTGGTTCAGGTTCGTTATTCTGTTCTTCCGGATTTATCTGCACATTATCTTTAGATTTAGAAGCTATATTTGTTTCAGGCTCGGTGGTTGTAATTTGAGTCTTTTTATCAGTATCGACAGTTTCTTCAGAAGTTTTGTCTTCAGTCAGAATAATTTCATTTGTTTGGGTGTCGGTTATTATAGCGGATCCATCGAGTGGGGATAGTTCCTCTTCATCATCAACTACAGTGTTTTGAGTTTCATTTAAAGCTTGAGAACTTTGATTATCTTCTAAGTTGGAAATAAGATAAAAAACTAGACTAAGAGAAAACAGTGGGAGAGCTATGAAAGCATAAATTAAGAGTTTTGATTTTTTCTTATCTTCACTTTTGTAATCTTCTATTTCTTCAGAATTTTCAACTGTAGAGTTTTCAAATAAACTATTTGCTTCTTGTTCTAAACTGTCTTCAACTAATAGTTCGGGTACAGGTTCGGTAAAAATAGGGATTGGTGCTATTTGAATAGTTTTCTCACCATCAGAACTTTGATCATCAAATTCATCATTTAAAATTGTGCTAATTGGAATACTAATTGTGTCTGTTTCTTGCTTATCTGGATTTTCTACGAACTCGCTTAGATTACTTCTTGTAAGCTCTTCAATATTCTTGACTTGTCTAAGTGTTAGATCCATCGCATATGCAGTTCTTTGGCGAGATAGTCCAAAAAATACTCTTAGAACGGCGACGTGTTCTTGTGTCTGCGATAGTTGTAATGAGTTCTGAGGAAAATTTGTTCTTAGATTTTCGCAGGCAATCCGACAAACAATAAATGTAAAATCGTCTTGTCTTCCAGCAAAATCGGCCAGTGTATTTGCAGATTTTTCAAGAACTCCATTTACAAAAGCATCGATGTCTAAGATACCTTTGGATTCACCGAGCTCTTTAACTTGGGTTCCATAGAGGTCGACTAGATCATCTTTATCTGGAGTTCGTTCTTTAGCTTTCGCTAATAAAGATTCAAATTTAGAAGCATTACTTGTATTATTCATTTACCCGCCTAAGTCTTCCTGCCTGTATACAGTATAGCTTAGGAATTGCACTTAGTATTAGCCAGCAATTTAAGGTATTTTTGGGTACATTTTACTAAAAATCGCTTAATTTTGAATTTGTTTTGTGTTTTTGGCTAAATCCAGGGCTGGTTCAAAGGTTTTTTGAGTGAAAAGCATAAGTTTTAGTAGTTCTATATAAAATACGATAGATTAATTAGGTGCCAGCAACAGTAGTAGTCGGAACTCAATGGGGCGATGAAGGTAAAGGTAAATTTACCGATCTTCTAGCTAAAGAAATGTCAATGGTGGTTCGGTACCAGGGTGGGCATAACGCGGGTCACACCCTCGTTGTCGATGATGAGAAGTTCGCTCTCCAGCTAGTGCCCAGTGGGGTTCTTTATGATCACATTACGCCAGTTATCGCAAACGGTGTAGTTGTTGATCCGTTTGTATTACTAAAAGAAATGGAAATGCTTAAATCTCGTGGGGTTGATTGCAGCCGTTTAAAAGTCTCGGGTAATGCTCATCTGATTATGCCTTATCATCAAGAGCTGGATGCTCTACAAGAAAGATACTTGGGTAAAGCTAAACTAGGAACAACTAAACGTGGCATTGGTCCAACTTATGCTGACAAAGCTTTACGAGTTGGAATCAGAGTTCAAGACTTATTAGATGAATCAATTTTTAGACAAAAACTTGCTGCCGCTTTATCACATAGCAATCGAGTCTTAACAAAAGTGTTTAATAGATTAGCGCTTGATCCTGACGAACTTGCTGATCGTGTTCTGTCGGAGTGTCTAGATTTATTGAAACCTCACATTGCAGACACAGTAGATCTAATTCACACAGAGTTAGAAGCTGGTAAAAACGTTTTATTTGAAGGTGCTCAAGCAACTTTCTTAGATCTAGATCACGGTACGTATCCGTTTGTGACTTCTAGTAATCCAACTTCTGGCGGTGCGTGTACGGGCGCTGGGGTTGGTCCTAAACACATCGATCGTGTTCTAGGTGTTGCAAAAGCTTATGTAACCAGAGTCGGAGCAGGTCCTTTCCCAACCGAATTGTTTGATGAAGTTGGAGACCTAATTGTAGATGTTGGCAAGGAGTATGGGACTAATACAGGACGTAGACGTAGGCCTGGTTGGATCGATACAGTTATGCTTCGCCAAGCTGTACGTTTAAATAGTTTAACTGAACTTGCAATTACAAAATTAGATGTTCTAGATACTTTAGAAACTGTAAAGTTATGTGTTGGCTATAAGGTTGATGGCAAAGAAATTACAAAATTGCCATATCACCAATCTGAAGTCCATAAAGCTGAACCAATTTATCAAGAGATGCCTGGATGGCAGACTGATTTGACTCAAGTTACTTTGGCTGAAGATTTACCTAAAGAAGCTTTGCTTTTTATTGGGGCTATTGAACAGCAAGTAGGTGTTCCAGTAAAATTAGTTTCAACCGGCCCTGGTCGTAAACAATATATAGAACTGTAAAGCAATTTAGGATTAATCTCCGGTCCAATTTATAGTTCTACGATTTGGATTAGTTTTAGTTCCAGGGGTCGGATCGGATATCTCTGTAAATGTTTCTTCTTCACCTATAACTGAAATGGCTGTATTGCTTGTATTTCCTACTTGTTCAGCGGTTGAATATGCTCTGTTATTTTGTTCATTTGAGACAGAGGACCTAGAAGTAGATTGTAGTTTACCCCTGGAAGATGATTGATATAGGCTCATGTATCCCATAGGTGAGTTTGGTGCTTTTGATCCGTTTTTTTGTTCGAACTCATATACAAAATTTTCATGGTCTTCAACGAGATCAGAGTTTGTATCGTCTGGTAGGTCATTTAATATAGTCTGTGAATCAATCTCGGGTTTTGGTTTGAGTGCTTCTGGTATTGGGGTTGTTGTTTTTGGTTTGAGTGCTTCTGGTATTGGGGTTGTTGTTTTTGGTTTGAGTGCTTCTGGTATTGGGGTTGTTGTTTTTGGTTTGAGT
>Ga0114956_1003963_pt1 | contig 11356 bp, 5 predicted proteins | sample MaitaG_FD_87304 | JGI IMG/M metagenome (GOLD analysis project Ga0114956, IMG submission 87304) | Marine algal microbial communities from Maine, USA - Maine_Asex2 metaG | ecosystem: Host-associated > Algae > Red algae > Unclassified | place: Maine, USA | collected 2015-01-05 | reverse complement strand
CGGGTAAGCCACTTGGATGACCTCCGCGTCAGGCTTGCAAGCGCGACAATAAGAAACACTCGTGTCTTTTGCGACGAAAAATTGCCGCTCGTGCTCGCAGAGCGCGGTGATCGTCTTGCCTGGAATGTAGAAATCCATAATTCGATCCTCGCAAAAGTGAGCGGGAATTTGTCCCGTCTCGCTACAAACCCATCGCTCGTCTACATCCACAGGAGCGACGAACCAACGGGCGTTCATTTTGCGATCGATGTTGTTGAATATCTCAAACAGCAATGGCGCCGCTGTTGTTGATCCTTGCAATTCGGGCACTCCTTCGCCTGAGAAATTGCCCACCCAAACCGCGACCGTATACTGGCCATTGTAGCCTACACTCCATGCATCTCGGCGGCCGTAACTGGTGCCGGTTTTCCAGGCGATCTTGGGCAAGCCAGCGTCCATGGCAAAGGTCGAGGGCAAGTCGGGTCGTTGAACTTTCGACAATATATTGGAAGTCATAAAAGCTGCCGCCGGAGAAACCAAGGTAATCGAGTCACTGGTTTCATCCTGCAAGTGCACCAGAGATCGAAATTGCCCTTCGCGACTGAAAGCCGAATACATACCCGCCAATTCCTCGAGTCGTACACCGCAGCCACCGAGCGCCACAGACAACCCCAACTTGTCGCGGTCTTTTCGCACTTGATCGAAGCCAGACTGTTCCATGAGTGTGATTAAGTCCTCCGTCTTAAGTCGGTTCAGGATTTCCACCGCGGGCACATTTAGGGAGAGTGCGAGCGCCTCTTCTACCGAAACCATTCCCTTGTAAGTTTGATCAAAATTGACTGGCGAATAGCCCGCGAAATTAATGGGCACATCGTTGATGCGAGATTTCGGACAGATGATTCCGCGTTCAAAACCCATGGCATAAATCAAGGGCTTTAAAGTGCTACCCGGAGAGCGGATGGCTCGAACACCATCGACCTGTCCCCCATCTTCGGTATTGTAAAAGTTGGCAGAACCCACATAAACTTCGACGGCCGCTGTTTTATTATTGATGACAATTGCGCTGGCGTTTCTAATGCGGTTCCCATAGAGTCGTCCAATGTGCGCTTGCAAAATTTCCTCCGTCTTGGTCTGCTTATCCAAATCGATATTAGTAGCAATGGTATTTTTGTTCGGGTATTGCTCCATCAATCTGTAGGAATAATGATGTGCCATTTCGGGGCGCTTTCTCCGGTAAGCGATGAAATCTTCGTCTAGGGCATCCACGATCTTCTCCTCTGAAAACACAGCGTCTCGCAAAAAGACATTGAGCCAAATGTCTCGAGCCGCTCGAATTTTCCCATTCGTCTTTCCAGGCACCAAAGAGGTTGGCCGATTGGGAATGATGGATAAGGCCGTTAGCTCCGCAATACTCAGTTGGTCGGGTGATTTATTGAGATAGAAAACACTGGCCGATTTCACGCCTTCAATATTGCCTCCGTATGGCACTAAGTTGAGGTAGAGTTGTAGGATCTCCTTTTTTGAATAGGACAATTCCAACTGCACGGCGCGAAACATCTCTCGAAGCTTGTTGCCGTAAGTCCTCGGTTTTCGGTTCAACATACGAGCCACTTGCATGGTAATCGTACTGGCTCCAGAAGTTCTGCGCCCAGTCGTAATGTTTCTGAAAAGCGCACGAGACACTGCAATCGGATTGATGCCGATGTGATACTTGAAATAACGATCCTCTTTGTGAACAATGGCCCGCTGCATCTCGGGAGATATTTCATCGAGTTCGGTCTTCAAGCGCCACTTCTCGTCGGAAGTCAAGAAGGCATGCAAGATGGTTCCGTCTTTCGCAGTGATGATTTTGGAATACTCCGTTTCTATCTTTAGCGGCGAGATAATGGATGCGAGTACGAAAGCAAAAACCAAGGTCGCCAAGAAGATCATTATCCCTCTGAGGATTGATCCAATAAAAGCCACTATAGAATTGCTTTTCTTCACCCTACAAACAACGTGATTTTAAGGGAGAATAGTGTCTGAATTCAATCGGCAATCTTCAATCGGCAATCGGCTAGCGAAAGTCAGTAAAATGAGGATTACCGTCCGCCTCGGTTAATTCGCTGACCATCACCTTCCATTAATGACAGCATAATCACAAGGTTTTCGAAGCAAATTCAATGAGTAGTTTATTCCTTTGTTTCGGCAAGCAATGGATGTGGGGCACAGCTCAGCTGTACCATTATCGGCACCGCAGTAGCTCGATGGGTACTGTTTCGTGGGAATGAGCGCCTATGAGAATTGAGCTGGTAGTTCCGATGGATTGGTGGTAAGTGCGTGGTTATGGAGAGTGCTATATCTTCAACAAGAAAAAATCTTTAATCTTCAATCTTCAAATTGGAGCCATTCTTCAAGTGCGTGCGCAATCGATCGGGCTCTTTCTCAGCAATCAGCCAGGCGATCTTTTTCACATTTACCTTGTTAGACACTTACTAGCAGGGCAGTCGGTTCTGGACATATTACAGTTTTCCACATTCTGGCAGGAATTTGGAGACTATAGGAGCGACAGCCGTCTAGCAAACAGGCATTCTCCGGTTTTTCTAGAGAATACTTGTATATTGACTTTCCAAATCAAATCAAACCAATCAACCTGCAAAATTCGACATCAAGCTTAAGCGCGCGGGAGTTAGTGATGAGTGATAAGAGAGATAAAAGCGACAAGAAAGCGCGTAAGCCCCGTCTTTTTTGGCTAGCAACCGAAACGGCAAGAGCTGCACTTGAATTGGGAACTTTTTTTCCTTACAAATTGCTATCGACCACCAACATGGAAAGCGATGAGCATCCTGTATTGGCCATTCCCGGCTTCATGACCAGTGATTTATCGACTAAGCCGATGCGCAAGTACCTAGATGAATTGGGTTACTTCAGTTATGGATGGGGACTCGGCCGGAACTACGGCGACGAGGCCGACTTGGATCGTTTGCTAGATCTGACTGACCAAATCTATCAAGAACATCGGATGAAGATCAGCATCATCGGCTGGTCATTGGGTGGAATTTTCGCTCGTCAAATCGCCAAAGCGCGACCACACCTCGTAAGACAGGTCATCACTTTGAGTTCCCCTTTTCAAGGAGTTGCGGAGAAGACGAACGCAGCATGGATTCACAAGTTGATTACCAATTCACGTGCTGAAGACACGGTTGATCCCACCTTCTACAAAGACATTCCGAAAGCCGCTCCGGTTCCTACAACGGCCATTTTTACCAAGCAAGATGGCATCGTTCCTTGGGCGAACTGCCTAGAGAAAAAGAAGTCCAAAATCCATCAGAATATTGAGGTCATCGGTAGCCACATGGGGCTCGGTTTCAACCCCTTAGTTTTAGAGATCATCAAAGACCGTTTGCTCTACAGAGAGGAAAATTGGAAGAAGTTTCAGCCCAAAACACGCTTTACGAAGACTTTCTTGAAGCTTTCCTAGCCTTTAAGTCGTATTATTCAAAATCGATCCTGCTTGGAGTGCGATTTACGCTCCAAAATTTCTAATTTCAGTGCGCAATTAGGAGACTAAGACTGCTTGCTCGCGAAAGCGAAATCAAGAACCCTTTTTTTAGGCAGTTTTTGCCTCAACACTTCACGCTTACGGTATGATTAAGAAACTACTCGCTGACCTTCAATTGAAGCATCTAGAACCAATCTCTAGTATGGATGCTACCTTCTTATACGGTGAATCACCGACCAGCCCAATGCATGTTGGAACGGTCACCATTGTCGAAGGTGCGCTCACATTTGAGACTTTCAAAAAGATCGTCGCTTCGCGTATTCACATGATGCCCATTTTGCGGAAACGCTTGTTGCATGTACCCTTCGGTATTGACTTCCCGTATTTGGTGGACGATCCGAATTACGACATCGATTTGCACTTGCATCGCGTTGCGCTCCCCGATCCAGGAGATTGGAGTGAATTGCGTGCAATGGCATCCGACATTTTCAGTCAGCCGATGGATTTAAACAAGCCTTTGTGGTCGTTTACATTCGTGGAGGGGCTCAACAAGCTCTCCCAAGTTCCTGAAAACTCGGTGGCGATCATTTCTAAGGTGCATCATGTTGCCATTGATGGTGTGGCCGGTACCAGTCTCATGAGTATTATGTTCGACCTCTCTGCCGAAAAGGGAGAGATACCGGAACCTCGACCGTTCGAAGCTGAACCGCTACCCAATGACCTAGCAGTTGTAGCAAAAAGTGCTTTTGACTTCGCTAAAAGCCCACTGAAATTTCCCAAGTTGGTAAAAGGCATGCTGAGTTCTACTTTGAAAGCTGGAGTTTTGACTCGCATGCAACATCTCGAACCACCGACTTCTGCCTTCACGGCTCCTCGAACTCCTTTCAACGGAATCATTTCGGCGAAGAGAAAATGGAATACCACCATCTTAGAGCTTGAGCGTATCAAAGTGCTCAAGCGGATCATGGAGGTAACGATCAACGATCTCATTTTAGCCATTTGTGCCGGAGCATTGCGTCGTTACTTGTTAGACAAAGATGCGCTGCCTTCTAAGCCGCTGATATCGATGGTGCCTATTTCGAAACGCAACAAAGACGATAATAGTGGAGCCGGTAACCATTTATCGGCGATGTTGGTACAGCTTGCCACAGATGTAGAAGATCCACTTGAAAGAGTTGAGGCGATTTACGAAAACACCAATAGAAATAAGACCTACAAAGGAGCAATGGGTGCTAAATCCATTGCATCTCTTGGCGAAGTAGTTCCTTACGGAATTGCCAATCAGGCCGCGAAAATCTATTCGCGATACAACTTGGCGCGCTTGCATAAACCGGCCTTTAATTTGGTAATTACTAATGTTCCCGGACCACAATTTCCCATCTACATTCATGGACATAAAGTGCATACCATAATGGGTACCGCTCCTATTGTGGATGGCATGGGATTGATGATTGCTGTTTTTAGTTACGATGGTCGCGTTACCATCACTACCACATCCGACGAAAAGTCGATGCCTGATCTCGATGTATTTTCCAATTACATCCGTGAGTCGGCTAACGAATTGGAAACGGAAATTCTGAAATATGAAAAAGCAGGTAAGAAGAAAAAGAAAGTAGCAAAGAAGAAAAAGAAAGTCGAATCTGATTTTGTTTTCCAAAACCTAAAAAACTATCTGGAAGCCAATCCGGATTTTCTCCGACCTGATAGCGGATTGTACCAATTCAATGTAACGGGAGAAAACGACAGCATTTGGGAGGTGGATTTTCAGAATCCTCCTGGTAAAATTAAAAAGGGAGCCGCTACAAATCCTGATGCGACTTTTACCATTAAAGATGAGCATTTGGCAAAAGTGGGTCGAGGTGAATTGAAATTGCAAACTGCAATGATTCAGGGAAGATTAACTGTTGATGGAGATTTTGAGAAGGCCATGAAATTGGGTAAAATTCTGATGAAGATTCTGAAGTCAACGAAAGATGTACCGCTGAAGGTTTTGGCAAAGGAAAAAGAGGAGAAACCGAAACAGGCCGCTAAAGCATCAAAACCTTCTAAGCCGAAAAGTAAATCGAAAACTACCACAAAGAGCAAGTCGTCAACGGCAAAAACAGCAACTAAGGCACCCACTAAAGCCAAGAAGGTTTCAAAGCCAAAAGCTGCGGCGAAGAAAAAAGCCATTGCAAAGTCGAGTACAAAAACGAAGTCAACAGCAAAGCCAAAATCGCCAACGAAGCCAAAGGCAAAAGCTGCTAGAAATACCAAGGCGACGAAAACCAAAGCAGTTAGCAAAAAAGTGGTTCGGAAAGTGAAGCCGAAGACTACTAAAACCAAGTAAGGCAAGTAAGGATTTTCTCTACTCTTAAGTAAGACAGCAGCAACAAGATGACCGGCATTGAATACATATTGACAGATCCTGCGTATCAGAAAATATTGACTGCTTCAGCAGAGTCTCAGGGGAAATCCTTGGAAGAAGTCACGGAAGAAGCCAGCATTTATTTAAAGGAGCTTTATTCTGAGCATAATGCTTTGGCCGACACTGTGATGTTGGAGCTGATCAATTTTACATTATCTCGCGGCTACGAAAAAACCATTGATGTAAATCCCGAAGAAATGAAAGCTTTGGGTAAACTGATGCGGCGGCATTCTGTGGCATTTGTGATGACCCATAAAACCTACATTGACATGTGGGCTTTAACGCTGGCATTGGCACGGCATGGTTTGCCATTGCCTTTTATTTTCGCGGGAATCAATCTCAGCTTTTTCGGAGCGGGTCATTTGGGTAGGAAGGCAGGAGCCATTTTTATTCGCCGCTCATTCAAAGACAATCAGCTTTACAAAGACACGCTTCGACACTATATAGCTTATCTGGTGCGCCAGAAAGAACATTTCATGTGGGCCATCGAAGGAACCCGTTCACGTACTGGAAAGTTGGTGTGGCCGAAAATGGGAATTTTAAAATACATCGCTGACGGTGAAAAGGAATCAAAAAGCGAAGTAAAATACGTGCCCGTTTCTGTGGTCTATGATCTTATTCAGGATGTACAGGAAATGACCGACGAGGGTCGCGGAAAAGAGAAAAAAAGAGAGGGTATCCCATGGATGTACAATTACATCAAAGACATGGGAAAGAATTACGGCCGTATCTCTATTCGAATTGGTGAGCCCATTGAAAGGGAAGAAGAGCATTTTGCTGAAATTCCGGATGATTTACAAGAACCCGACTCGAATTATACTTTGCCAAAGTTGGCTTTCGAATTGATACACCGAATCAATCGAATCACACCCGTTACAACTGCATCATTAATTTGCACAACACTACTGAGTAAATTTTCTCTGAGTAAAAATCAAATCGAGCACAACGTATTGGCTTTAATGCATTTGGTAGAACAGCATAAAGCCGATGCACTCGTCGATCGCGGCGTGCCCATTAATCAAAGCGTAACCAGCGCGTTGAATTTATTGCAGAAAGCCAAACTCATCAAACAATTGGGGGAAGGATCGAAAGCGAAGTACGCAATAGTTGCTGATAACTATTTGATATCGACCTACTACTCTAACATGTGTGTGCATCATTTGTATCGCCGAGCATTTATTGAGTTGAGTATATTAAAAGTAGCAGAAGTTCCCGCAAAAGAAAGAGAAGACGCTTTTTGGCAGGAAATAATGAATCTGCGAAATCTATTTAAATTTGAATTTTTCTATTCTGAGAAAGCCAATTTCTCGGAGGAAGTTGAGCAGGATCTGAGCATCATGGATGCGAAATGGTATCGCAAATTAAATGGTGACAGTGAAGATCTCCTCGACATTCTTAGAGCGCAACCCATCTTGGTTTCGCACGTCGTGCTTTTCACATACATCGAAGCTTACAGCGTTGTTGCGCAGTCTTTGCTCAACATGGATCCAAAAGAGGAATACAACGAAAATCAGTTGATGCATTCCTGTATTTTTACCGGAGAAGAAATGCATTGGCAGGGAGGAATTCACCGATTGGAGTCGGTATCGAAGCCCTTCATTCTGAATGGCCTGCGATACGCCAAAAACAAAGGACTTATTCCTGAAAAGAAAGATCGAAAAGAGAAGGTCCTCAACAACTTTTTCGACGAATTACAAATCATTGCAAAACGCGTCAAAGAACTACAGGAATTTGTATTGCGCGCACCCAAAGCGGAAACAGCCATTATTCCTATTGAGCGAAATGTAGTTCCGGGTTCTAAGGTCGAGCAGATTACCGAGACGATTCTCGATACGGAAAGAGGCAAACACATTGGCGCATTTTTCGATTTGGATCGAACCTTGATTAAGGGATTTTCAGCGAAGCAATTCTTCAAGACCCGCTTGATGAGCGGTCAAATGAAGAGCCAAGAAATTGTAGGACAATTTAATGGTGCCGTTGTTTATGCTGTTGGAGATAAAAATTTCGCCAAGTTGGCCGCTATTGGCGCCAATGGAGTAAAGGGCATTAAAGAGCAGGTATTTATCGAGGTGGGAAAAGATGTCTATCATGAGCATCTAGCCGATTCTATTTATCCGGAATCGCGTTCACTCGTAGCAGCGCATTTAGCCAAGGGACACACGGTTGCAATAATTTCAGCTGCTACACCCTATCAAGTCAATCCCGTAGCTGCTGATTTGGGTATAGAACACATTATGTGTACCCGAATGGAAGTGGAGCGCGGAAAATTTACGGGTAAGATTATTGAGCCCGCTTGTTGGGGAGAGGGAAAAGCACATGCTGCCCGCGAACTAGCTGAGAAACTAAAACTCGATTTATCGAAGTCGTATTTCTATACCGACAGTGCAGAAGACTTACCGCTGCTCGAGCTGGTGGGAAAACCCATTGCCGTTAATCCAGATAAGAAACTCTCGGTCTTGGCATACCAGAACAACTGGCCACTCTATCGTTTCGATGATGTAAGTCGAAAGGGCATCATGAATTACGTTCGAACCGGGCTCACAATGGCCAGTCTTTTTCCGGCGAGTTTGAAGGGAATTTTGACGGGTACATCCAGCTTATCTTGGGAAAGTGGTGTGAATTCGATGATCGCTTCCTTTGGTGATTTGGGAGCGACTTTCGCGGGAATTAATCTCGCTGTTATTGGAGAGGAGAACCTGTGGAATCACCGACCTGCCGTTTTCTTATTCAATCACCAAAGCAACGCCGATTTAATTATTGTCACTAAATTACTCCGCCGTGATATTGTAGGAATTGCCAAAAAAGAAATCAAATACATGCCGGTAGTTGGCCAAATTCTGGCGGCTTCGGGAGGACTGATCTTCATTGATCGAAAAAACAAGGAAAAAGCCATTCAGGCAATGAGCCCAGCAGTAGATGCATTGAAAAATGGCACCTCCATCGTGATCTTTCCGGAAGGTACACGTAGTTACGACTACACCCTTGGAAAATTTAAGAAAGGCGCCTTCCACCTAGCGATGCAAGCGGGTGTGCCCATCGTACCCGTTGTGATCGAAAATGCCAGCGATGTGATGCCGAGGGGTCGCGCATTTATGCAACCCACCACCATTCGAATCAAAGTGCTTGAAGCTGTAGAAACAAAGGATTGGGACCGCAAGGATGTTTCCAAGCACATGAATAAAATCCGACAGTCATACCTTGATGCGCTGGGACAAAAGGAGGTTTTCCATCTTCCTTCTAAAAATGGAAGCGCGAACGGAAATGGAAATGGAAATGGAAAATTGAATTTACCTTCATCGGAAAATCCAAAATTGGGTAAGAAGAAATAGAGATTCAATCGGCAATTTGCGATCTGCCTTCAATTATGTGTTGAATTTCGGAAAGTCTTTTGTTTCTTGCTGTGCTAGAAGCCAAAGATCAGCGACAGGGGTTTCGGTACGGGAATATGACAATATCTACCGCCCTACTTCAATTGGCTAAATCTTGACTTGGCAAATTTCAAATAATCAAAGCCAAATTCATTGGGATTTTCCAATTTTGCATAGGAGTAAATCGACCAGAACAGATGACTCATTTCAATTCCTAATTTCACCTTCTTCACATTGGCCTCTTGGCTAACATCGTCATCTCGATCATAGTCACTAATAAATCTATTGATTAGCTTCAAATTTATTGGCGCAAAGTTGTACTCCTCCCTTTCATAGTCTATGCAATATTCACAGATCATATTGCCCAGTTCATAAAAGTAAAAATTTCGACCGGCAAACTCCCAATCGATAATAAAGCACTTCTTCTCTTTGAAAAGCACATTTGCTGAAATCAAATCATTGTGACAAAAGACATTATCATTATCGGTCTTGAGTGCAATTAATTTATCGTTTATCTTCTGCACCTGAACTTTGAGGCGCTTTCTGATTTCTACATTATTTATTTGAAGCAGCCACTTGGGGATCAGATCAAACCAAACATGAGGTGTTTTAATTTTTAGCTTGTGAACCTTCTTGAGTTCCTTGAATACGGATTTTACTCGAAGCTTGAATGAAGCACGATCAATGTTATTTCCTTCTATAAACTCGTAGCAAATGTTGTCTTTATCCGTATAGTGTATTGAAAAGTAGTCCAACTCGTTCATCGCCACAATCTCATTTTTGTGATCGAGCAGACTGTTCATAAAGACCCGCCAAACGTAAACTCCATTAATCAGAAACAGATCATTACTGAGTCCACCTTTGAGGTTCTTAATTTTTTTCACCTTCGCAATAGACTTTTCGAACAGCTTCTTGACCTTTTCCTTCCTCAATTTCATGTTTATCCTTTCTAGCCCAGCAAAAGATGCTCTTCGCTTTCCAATGCCACTAAAGATACAAGACTTTATGGCCGTTGACAGCAGTCAGTAGCTCGGATATTCCTTCAAAGTCAAGTAAGCAATGGTCATTGCTTACTTGACTTTGAAGGTCAGTAACAAACATTGAATTCAACATGACTCATACAATAAGCGAGAGTACTTCCTCATAATTTCACAAACATTCTAGCGCATTTTAAAGATCGTCATCTTTCGCATGTGCTCCATAACATGATCCTGATCTCATACATTCAACATTTAAGGCCATTTTCCGTTTTTAAAAACGCGACTAATGGGAGCATAGCGTCTCGCCGCACGCCAAGGATAGAGAGCTGCTGTGCTCCGACAACCAGCGGATTGGCAAATCGCGTGAATTACTTCACCGCTAGCACTATGGTAACTTCAGAAAAGCGATGGTTTGCCAGTGATTCAATAGAAAAAGAGTCCAAACAAAAGCCTTTTTTGACTGAGCCTACTTCTTCAGAAATTCAGTCAATTCCGAGGGCTCTGCCCTATTGCGGTAATCAGCGTCTAAAAAGGCATATTCAATTTTCCCATCTTGCCCAATGATGTACGTTGCAGCCAAGGGAAGCTCGTTTGAGGTATCGCCATTGTATCCATTCATGTCAAACCCTTTATTGTACATTCCTGCAACTACGTCCGTAAGCTTGAAAACGATTCCATATTCTTTTGCAACTGTGTTCCCAATATCACTGAGCACCTCAAATTTCAAATCGTTCTTTTCCGCAGTAGTAATGGATTTATTGGGCAACTCCGGCGTCAAGGCAATCAGATTGGCTCCTTCCGCTTTAAAATTCGGAAGTTCCTCCTGCAACTGATGCAAAGTCAAATTGCAATAGGGGCACCAACCCCCACGATACCAAGTCAAAACCACTTTTCCCTTCTTCAAATAATCACTCAACATAACAGGGTTTCCTACGGCGTTCGTCAACGTAAAGTTTGGCGCCGTGTCACCAACTTGTTTTGCTGAACTTACGATGCCACTTTTCTCAACAGCCTCAATCCCCTCTTTGTAAGCTGTCTTTTTTACCTCATCTGCCTTGGCTTCAAAATTGGCCTTCTTTTCATCCAAGATTGACTTTAATGAGCTCTTTTCATTTTTATCCATTGGGACTTCATTTTTTGT
>Ga0114956_1003961_pt1 | contig 11357 bp, 10 predicted proteins | sample MaitaG_FD_87304 | JGI IMG/M metagenome (GOLD analysis project Ga0114956, IMG submission 87304) | Marine algal microbial communities from Maine, USA - Maine_Asex2 metaG | ecosystem: Host-associated > Algae > Red algae > Unclassified | place: Maine, USA | collected 2015-01-05 | reverse complement strand
CATGCTGACCGAAATAATCCATGGTCTGCTCCATCAGGTGATTGGGCGAGAGCCTCTGCTCGACCGCGTTCAACGTCTGGTTCAAGTTGGCGCGGCGCGCATCTACTTCACGCTCCAGCGCGTCAGGATCCTTCTGTTCGTTTACCGATGTATTCATGACAATTTCCTCTCGACAAGATCGGCATCCTTTTTGACTGCCGACTGGGTGCGTGTAGGGACCATATTCTCTACGGATAATTTAGCTTTGGCACTGGACAACAGGATGGCTCCTATGACTGATACGACCAGTCCGACCAACAATGTGGAAGACCACATCTCTAGTCCTGTGAAGGCCTCGACGATCATCACCAGTGCTGCAATCAATAGTGTTACGCCAGGTACCAGTATCGCTACGCCTATAGCCAGACTCGCCGCGCCTTTCTTGACATCTGAGACAGATTGGTTGACTTCAGACTTGGCAAGAGTTAACTCGGAGCGCACGAGCCCAGAGACATCTTCCACGAGTCGCGACAACAACCCTTCTTCATCGCGACCGGCTGAATTCGCCTGACGCTCTTTTACATTTAATTCTGACGAGCTCACGATGAGTACCCTCTATTAGTAGTGTTAATTGAACCAGGCACATGGCCTACGGTATTAATCTCTTGCGTAGATCCGTATTGCTCAGTTCGCCCAAATTGCGAAGACGACGAGTCCGGGCTCCCTGACTGAAAAAAGCGAGCAGCTACAGCTCCGATCGTCACTGCACCGAGCATGAACATGGCGGGATTGTCGCGCGCTAAAGTCCGTGCGTCAGAAGCCAACTCATCCAGTGATCGGTTCTTGATCTGATCATTGAATGAAGACATCTTTTCGGCGAATTCGTTTGCATACTGACCTAACGTGTCACTGTGCTCCCCCAAGGTGGCCGCAACATCACTGACAGCGGCTTCGACGTTGTCAGTATGTGCGGTGACCTCTGCCCTGGCATCTTCAGCTTTTGATCTCGCCAACGTTTCCGCCGCATCCTGAGAAGTGCCGGCTAGCTTGCTCGCTTCATCCTTTAAAGTCTGGGCCGTCTCAGCTGATTCGGCCTTAACGTTTTTAGAGGCTGAGTGTGTAGATGTTGTGTCGTTACTCATTGGCTTCACTTCCTAGATAAGAATTGATTTGTAGATTGCACCAGCTGGCTCGTGTGCGCTGTGTCTATGTAAAACGGAAAAGATAGCCTGGTAAAAATTACATTTCAGACGTCTGACCGACCCCACCCAGAACCGCTTCGCTGCCTCTAAATCAGCATCTAGTACCGGAGGCGCTGACACGGCATATAACTGGAATACAATTTACGCACGGGCGCATGTAGATTTTTCTCCCTCTACCCTTGATCTACAGACATACGGCTAACATTGATTTGTCCTTGGCTGTCCGGCCAAGGCTATCTATGACCGATACAGGAGAATGTCCATGAAGTACTTAACCACACTTACGTCCCTCTCTCTGGCGGTAATTCTGTCAGTGTCTACGGTAGGACAAGTTGCATTTGCCGAGGCGTCCGATGCCGTGAAGGTAGATGCCACAGAACTGACCTCCGAGCTGAGACTCCACCCGTTGCTAGGGCAGTACTCCCTATCAGTAGTAGCTAATGGATGACGACACACTATCGGTCGAGGGCATGATCGATGATCAGAAAGCGTACGACGCACTTGAGCAGTTTCTGGATGACAAAACCGACGAGAACAGCGATTGGGACATTACCAACAACGTGGTAAATTCATAGCCCTGCTGTAAGGGCCAAGTATTGAGCTTTATTCAAGAATAGCGGCAGGTCGGTTAAGCGATCTGCCGATCTTGAGAGATCTCGAAGAGAAAACATTGTCATGAATAAAAAAAAACAGCTGACTGAAGCTGTGCGTAAGGCGACACGTATGACGTTAGCCGGAGACATACACTCGGCAACGGATGCAATACAGACCACCTTGAAAAGATTGGACTTGTCCAAGCCTGATCTGGCATCTAACGTCAGTCATGCGGCGAACACTACTGCGGATGGTAGCCAGGCGACACGGTCGTCGTACCGTGTTATCAATCAAAAACCAGAATCAGCAGACACTGCCGCCAGGCCTGTCGACACGAATATCCACTACCGTTCTGATTCAACGGTAAGTGACAACAGGCCAGTGCCAAGTGTTGAGGAACACCACTCAAGCGCGAGCAACGGGGCGTTCATTGATGCCATCTTTCCCTGGCACGGGAAGTCATTGAGCTACAAGCTCTACAAACCAGCCAACCCACGACAGCCTGCGGCGCCATTGCTCCTGATGTTGCACGGTTGCACGCAGACTGCGCACGACTTTGCCGTCGGCACTCAGATGAATAAGGTGGCAGAAAGGGCCGGAATGTATGTCCTGTATCCCACTCAGTCTACAGCGGCTAACCCGAGCCGTTGCTGGAACTGGTTTGAGCCTGAACATCAATTGAGTGGGCAGGGTGAGCCAGCTATGCTAAGTGCGTTAACTCAGAGCATCATGAAGGATCACGTGATCGATAACAGGCAAGTGTTCGTGGCAGGGATGTCTGCCGGTGGTGCAATGGCACTTATATTGGCTGAGCAGTATCCCGACTTGTTTGCAGGTGTCGGCGTGCACTCCGGGCTACCGACCGGTGCTGCTAACTCGATGATCGAGGCAATGAGCACGATGAAAAATCCTGAGCGTACCACGACACCTTCCGGGATTGGAAAACTGCGACAGTCCTCGCTACGCCAACCTGCGACTGCGAAGAATGCTCGCCCGGTTTCTCCTCAACCTGGCCATCGCACTGCGATGCCGCTAATCGTATTCCATGGCGATCAGGATTGTACGGTTCACCGTGCGAATGCGCAGCGCATTGTCGACAACTGGCGCGAAGACTATGGAACAAAATCTCAATCGTCGATCCTGGAGTCGAGGACGAGAACTGACGTCACTGACCTTGGTTATCGAAGCCACGTGACAACTTACATCGACAAGGCACACCCGGAGGAGAAACGTTGCGAGTACTGGCAGCTGACGACTACCGGACACCGCTGGGCCGGCGGGGATGAAGCAGGGTCTCATACCGATGCACAAGGTCCGGATGTCTCCTCCACACTCGTCCATTTTTTACTCGTTGACAGTCAGAAGCAGGTCTGAACTTTTAATGCCGGGGGCTGTGCGGGATGAATCACTCAGATTCAACCGTCGGTTGCGCGTGGTTGCTAAAGGCTATAAACGGTTCCGATCCACGCTAAAGACCGCACTCTTTATTGTTGACAGCGCGGTGCCCGGACGCGTGAGGACGTTCAATGACTGGGGGAACGGGTGGGACCGAAAGTGTGGGCGTGTCCCGATTTGCCTGCTGCGTCAACCATCCCGGCATACCGGGACGGCGGCGCATGGCGACATCTGACTTGCGCGACACGGTACCGTACACGGGCATCTCTCTAGCAGGTCGACCGCTACCAAAGCACCAGCGCAGATTGCCGTACGTCGCAGGATCACGACCATCAAGGCTGAGTCGGTCATTCAGGTAACAGGCCGTTGCCCATGCCGCTTCGGGGGTGGCTGTCCAGCTAATTATGCGCTTACCCCAGTACATTCTCAGGTTATTATGCATCCAGCCATCAATCAAAAACTGCCGTTGAGCCGCGTTCCAGGTTTCGTCGTGGGTGCGCCCATGCACCATATCACTCAGACTGTATAGATGCTCTCTCGTATCATCCACATGCGCCGCCAAGGATTCTCTGGCCCAGCGACTGATCATATTGTAACTATCAGGCACAGTGGCGTGGAGGGCCTGGTGATGAAAATACTCCCGCCAGACCAGCATCTCATCCAAGTACTTCCAAACGCTGCGAGGGGATTCAACATCGTTGACAAGATTGGCGATCTCATGAGGGCCAAGAACACCAAAATGAAGAAACGGCGATAGGTAGCTCACACCAGGTACCGCCGGGTTGTTACGCTGAGCAGCATAGTCCGGAATGACATCTTCGGCCGCCCAGGTAAGATGCGACAACGCACTGGCCCGATCTCCCTTGCACCAAGATACAGGTGGTACGGTGTGATCAATATCGCACCGGCTTGTCCACTGGGTAATAGTATTGCCGTCATCATCGACAACATCATGACTGGTCGCCAGCTCACCCTCAAACCGACTTTGATGCGACTCTATATTCATTGGCTCCGATAACCAATCTTCCCGTACACCGTTAACACATGCTCGGAATGAGCGCGTCGTCAGGCAGTGTGAACCAACAGCCGCTTCAGGTACTAACCGAGTTCCGTCCACCGCTATAACGGCTCGATCGAGCCTGGATGCCACAGTACACAACTGCCATCGACCGACAAAGGCGCAGTTATCATCCACCACCAGTGCTGCCGACCGTGTGGCAAGCCGGTATAGCAGCCCTTTTACATCGCGTCCTGGATACTCGATGACGCGAATGAGTCGTAGACCACGAGCCACTACATCCTTCTCCAGTGAACAGGAGGCTTCCAAGATGAATTGATGCAGTCGATCAGACGCGTGAGGGTAATACTGGCCGATGCCATGGTAGACCACCACGGGCAGCCGGAGTGAGTTACCCAACGCAACTGCAGCGTCGATCGTTGGATTATCAACGCCTCTGAGTGTCTGCTGTAGCCAACACAACACATAATCTGCTTCAGCGCGTCGCACCGGTATATCGTTCATGGGCCGACACCGGTACGTCAAAAAGTCATTGCTGCCGAATAGCTCTGTCAATGTCGGTTATCTACGCGTAAGTTGTGAGATGTGTATTCAGCGTGGCGCTAGTGAACAGCCGCTCTCTCACACCCAATGCGAGTTATCGCGCCTGCGTGTTCAGACTCCACCAGATGCATCACTATAAGGGCCGCACCAGTCAGTACAGAAAATGTCTACAGAACATTGCAGGATTTTCACGCATCGACACTGTTCAGGAAACCGCGTTACGGCTGCTGGCGCACCCGGTGCTGGACATTGTGTCGGCATGGAACCATACGCATCAGCACAATGGCCACTTTGCGTCCATAGCTGAACGGCTGACCACGTACCGTCACGCGGAAGTCACGACACGACGTATCCGTGCTAGCATCGAAAGTTACCGCTCTGAAATTGCCACTGAAAAGAAGCGCTCCAGGTTCGCTCAGGCTTGGATGTCTGCCGCGAATAGGAGCCTATCAAACACAGCGAATGGACTATCGGAGGAGATAGCGGAGCCTGGGGCAGCAGTTATACTATCCGGGCAAACCATTACAGATACCGATACCCAATGGATGACCTACGCTGGTTGTGTAAGCGGTTGACATGAACGACGAATCTTCGGCACCCGAATGGGAGCCAGACGCTGAGATAGGGTACGGGCGTGTTAACGGACGTCGATGGCGTTGCACCGATCCGAAAATTCCAGACACCCTACGCCAGGAATTGGTCAATGTACTAATGCAGGGTCGCCGTGAACTTCGTGTAGGCAAGGGAATGCAAGTCGCTGACGCCTCTCATCCAGCACGCAGTCAAGTGCATGCGGCTAAATTTGCTCTGGGAGAGCGCGGACCCCAGTGGTGGGCTCCTATGTCGGATTCGGATCTTGAAAAGAGAATGACAGCAACCTTGATCACGTTGTTGACAGCTCGAGGGGTTGATAAAAACCGTCTGTCCGTCAGAAATCGTGCGTGAAACACGTGGGACAGACTGGCGCCCATTGATGCCGGATATTCGGAACCTGGCGTTCGAGCTAACAGATGTGCATCAGCTCCGGGTCCTGCAAAAAGGTAAACCGGTTAATCGCTTTGACGGCGGGCCTATCCGTATCACTCAGGGTGATCGATTTATGGAGCTGTCCATCGATTGATGGGCCTACGTGAGTGAGCTGCGCTTGTGCCTGGACGATGCAAAAAACTGCGCTAATCTAAGTTTCCAGCACTCCACATAACGCGATCTGTCGCTGTAGTGCCAAAAAGTGGTGATGAATTTCAGTGGTCAGAGTTCGATCCTGAAACCTGCACTGGACTCACGGTGTATGACTAACTACCCTACTACAAATCTGCAAAGCCGTTCGTCTCTATTGAACCCAACGATACGAGTCAACCGGCTTAAAGACGCTATAAGAAGACGTGCTAGAGCAGACTGTTCAGCGCGATAGGCGCTGCTGATATCCACTTCAGCACCGCCTGCCCTGCCCAGTTAAAACATCAAGCACACCAATTCATATCAGCTTCTTCCAGATCGTCGACACGCTGAAGTACGGTACTCATCGTCTCCTCGCTATCACCGTCTCTGTCTATGTCGGCAGTATCAACAAAACTGATCTCCAGCCCCTCTGGTAAAGCCCGCAAGTTGAAATTTGAAGAGCGTCTACCGTCGTCGATCCAGAAGCCCAGAGCGTGGGGTGTTAATGAAAGCGCATTCACAGTATGACAATCAGCTCCCTGATCAATGCTGTCAGCCTGATAGTCGTATTCCATCAGTTTGCCATCTTCAGTAACGCGGATGTGCGCTACATCTTTACCAATAGCAATGAAGTCGACACTCGCATCATAGAAGCCAGCTATCCTGGCTTCAGGGAAGTCGGTGGCGAGGCCGTCGTCTTCTTGCGAAGACGCTACAACCAGCTCCTCAGTTGGAGAGCTGTTGATCACAGACTCAGTGCTGTCTGACGCGTTGTCTGCCAAATCTACTCCGGAGTCGCAACCAGCGAGTGCGTAAACAGAACAACACGCTACGACGATGCCTCGCCATATCGATCGCTGTTTCCCGGTTTCAGGCGAATATTTATCGACGGTAGCAAAGCTTGAGCTCATGGATTTGTATTGATAAGACGATGACATCGTTGTCACTCCTGTATGGCGAATGGATTTGACTGTCACAGCCTCAAGTCGTGAGGAATGAGAGATGGATTGGCAGACTTTGTATACGTTATACATCAGAAGTTATACCCACCGTTATAGGCGCGGGACGATGTCGAGGTCTTCGCATCCGCAGTGCTGAACAGACCTGAGCTGGCACTGGCTGCCGCAGCTCCTGCCACGCCATAGCCCGCTTCAGCCTCTACGGTAGCTTCGGCCTCACCCTCAGATTCCAGCGTAGAGTCGAAAGGCTCAGGCTCATTTTCACTACCGTTCTGCATAGCAGCCGGGTTGCGCATATTGCCTCCAGTGGGAATCATCGATCCCGCAGCAGTATCTAGCAAATGAGGCCTCATCACAGTGCCTGGATCTGTGAAGATTTCCACTTCAACAATGGCGACACAGAGATCTTCCGACTCCATGGAGGACTCATTACGCTCACCCGATACCGATGACACTCCAGCGACCGCGACTGCGACCGCGACACCGTTGCAGGCGGGATCTTCCGCTCGCGCAGTTGCTATGACGGGTCCAGCTTCCCCCGTGGGAGGAATACTGACTTCGATCAGAACCACCGCGCCCGATGCGGATGCAGCAGCAGCAGCGTAGTACGAACTAGCTACCTGAGTATCTGCCTGGATGTCGCGTTTTCCCGAGCTAGAGGCGGCTGCAGCGGCTGCACCTGCTTCAAACCCGACTTCAGCATCCGCCTCAGCTTCGGTTTCTACCTCGAAAATCAGACCGGCCGCCTGCACTGACGGTCTTGGAAAACCACCTCTTTCTCCAGCTGGAGCAGGCCCGGGCAGATCGCGCATATTGACGACATTGGGTGGATTGTCAAACACACTGGTTGAGGTTGCAGTAGCTGACGCAGCTTCTGCTGGGGTCATTAGATAACCATTCTCAGCCTGGACGCCTGCGGCCGAGGCTGCTGAGGCTGCCGAGTTGAAACCGATGTCTACTTCAACTTCGGCCGTAGCTTCACTTTCCACTTCCACTTCCAAGTTGCCGGGTGAACCTGTTATGCCATTACCCATGGAAAGCTCGTCGCTGTCCGTGCCTATCGGACGCTCGGCACTTTGTCTGGCAGGCATACTCCGTGTTCCCTGTTGGTCATCGGCAAGAAATGCTGAGCCGAAACCACTGAGCTGCACAGCCGACTCTGACTGAGCGTCACCCGAAACCGTATTGGTAACCGTCGGCGAGCCGGCCTCTACATTGTCGGAATCAAGCTTAAGCTGACTACCCAGATCCGCTTCGGTGTCAGCCTCAGCCTCTGCCAGCTTACCGAGAAAGTCGACAGACCCTGCGAAGCGGTCCGTGGAGGTTGCAACCTCATCATTCAATCTAACCAGATCACCGTTATTGCTGGCGGTGGAGGTTGAGGCCGATGCAGCTGCAGATACCCGGCTTGTAGCACCGACGCCACTTGCACCAGCACCGCCACTACCTACTGCAGCGGCCGCAGCTGAGTTGTTACCTACGCTGGTCTCTGCCCCAACCTGTCCAACCGCTTCTGCCTCAGCTTCATTAGTACCCATTCCAACCAGCGCCGGGCTCTCTAGCGAACGCCGTGACAACGTTATCTCTGCGTCAGACGAAGGGGAGATCTGTACCGGCTGACGCAGAAACACCGGCGGCGTCATCATCGTCACATCCGATGTGGAAGTAGACGTGGCCAGTGCGTTCCACGCTGCCGTGGCTGCGAAGTCTCCGGCAACTGAACTCACGCTGACACCGGTGGCGCCCGCTGCTGCTGCTGCAGGCCCTGTAGCGACCTCAGCCTCAACTTCAGATTCGACTTCAGATTCGACTTCGGCGTCCAGTTGAAACACCACGTCATCAGGTAACGATATGTCACTACCACGATTAGGGGCCTGATCAAGATCACCGTCATTGGTGTTGACGGTGGAACCATCGGGGTTTAACAAAGCCTGGACATTGACGTTTGTAACCTCGGTGCCGTTTGCGCCAGGCGCAAAGATGCTGCCATCTGCATTAACGTACTGCGAACGCGTGAGCAAACGCATATCGACCACGTCCCATGAATCTTCCTGCGCCCAATGTCGAAATCCGATCTCCGTGGCGTCGCCATTTAACGCACCGGCCGGGATAACCATCTGTACCGGTATCGGCGGACTGTCGCCTGTAGGCTGGAAGCGCTCCAGAAACACCATCGATGGCATGTCGCCTAGTGTCGACACGCTGCCCACTATACGTCCATTGACTACGATATCCAGCTCCTTCTGACTTTGAATATCGATGCCAGAAAACGTCAATACAAGATCTTCTTCGCCAATGTCTGCATCGGGTAACGGAACAGATCGTCTGTTGTCAGAGACCGCTTCAACAGTCACTGACTTACCAGCCGTAATGTCGATATCAAACGGACTGGACGTCGCGCTGCGCGCCTCTCTAAGCAGACCAGTGCTCATTTGCACAGCAGAATCTACAACGTCAGGTGAAGTGATGGATGTAATCGTATTGTCCGGAGCACGCCCCTGATCACCGACTCGCGAGGCAGACTCGAGTACGAAACTATCACCTGGCGAGGCTACTGGATCGCCATAGGTCGATGGTGACATCGGTTGACTCTCATTCAACGTGATGCCTGCTACAGAGGTACTGGTTGAGCTACCGACGTCGATCGCAGTCTGTGTATCCAGAGCGATAGGTTGCACCAACTCGTCCTGGCGCAAGTATGTATTAGCACCCACTGCTGCAGCGGCTGCGGAGGCACCGGCACTGGCGATAGCACTGCCTGGACCTACACCGACTTCCACCTCCGACTCAGCTTCCGCTTCGGCTTCAGCCTCTGCACTGAGAGTTGTGATGGTGGTCGGTCCTTCTATACCGCCAGAGGAGCCACCTTGGTCTATCTGAAGTTGCGGCGGGTCAAAGGTAGACATCATCGTACTGCCGCTCGGCATGCGGTTTTCCTCTGACGTTGAGCCTGCCGTAAGGTTTTCACTGGAAGCCTGCGCACCTGTGGCATTGGTAGAAATCGACAGCGAGGCTGACGTGCCTGTCTGCGCTACCGCATTATTGCCTGAGGCCGCAGCGCTAGCGCCTTGAGCCAATGCGCCAGCTGCGATACCACGAACGGCCTCGACTACAGCTTCCGACTCCGCCTCTGTTACTGCTTCACCTTCAGAATTAAAATCCGAGTCATCCTTACCCCCTTCACCGGTACCCCTTGGAGATGCAAAAATCGTGGTCGTCAGGGACATGCCCTCAACGCCTTCCGCCCCACTTAGCGAATACGGGATTGCACTAATAATGACTTGCCCTTCAGGCAAGTCGATCGCGGAGAAGCCGGTACCGCCGCCCAGGGTATAGGGTGGAGAGGCATCAACCGTACGCCGCTCACCGTTGACGAGAAATACAACGCTGCCGACATTGGCAGGCTTCGTAATGGCCTGAACATCAAATGAGGGGATGCGGTTGGTCGAAAAGATAGAGCCGTTGCCAATTTCGGATATCGTTTGACCGGTACGCGCATCTATTAGCACTAGCGTCTGTACCACGCCCGATTGTTGCGCAGCAGCTGATCCATAACAGGCGACTGTGACGGCGAATGTCAGGGCGCGCAAAGCGATAGTTCTGTTCCGTGCCACCGTTGCGAATGACCTACCGCCTTCTCTGGTTAAAACTCTCCGGGCTTTTTGTGCCGTCGCGTGCTGCTGAATCATCGTGATGTCCTTATATCAATTAATCGGAAACGCCCGAGTTGAAGCTTCTTTAGTTGAGCCACTCAATTTTGCATCATACACAGAAACAAGTAACCTGCAGCTCACCTGTAATTCGTACAGCTCTACCGTCCAGTTCGTTAAACTGATCTAGTAGACCTCTGAATTGACATCTATCCTGTGCGCCTCCAATAAGAACCACTGATCTTCGGCTCATCAAGCTCGGACCAGAAGTCGGCTAAAGTACTCCTGCCTCATCCCAGTCGCAAGACACCTTGGCATGGCATGCATCTGCACACTGTCAACTCAAGCTTGATGCGGGAAAGCCGACACCCACCTACATCGCTTTTAGCAAGACTTCTAGACCTCACACCAGTCGCTTGAAGACTACACCACGGTGCGGCATATCATGGCTGAACATAGTCCACGTTGATGAGTTTCACGCCCATGCCTGCTAAGTCGTGTGCACCATCTTCAGTGATGAAGAAACCTTGTGTGTCCGCATCACCAATCACAAAGCTGTCGCCGTCGTAACCTGTATCTGCGTTAAGAGTACCTTTGCCATCAACCTGTATTGTGATATCTAGCCGATCTGCAAAGCTCGGTACATTCTTCACGACGACATCTCCGCCCTTCGGCATGACAAGAGATGACATGAACTATCCTAAAGGCACGGTAGGGATACCCTTTACAGGGCACCCACCGGGTCATCGGTGGCAGTCACCTGCCACCGATTCCCACAGAACGTAGCGTGCGGATTTCCCGCACTACGCTCTTCAGGTAATGATTCACAGCACAGCGAGTGACTGGAACTGAACATGAT
>Ga0114956_1003960_pt1 | contig 11358 bp, 9 predicted proteins | sample MaitaG_FD_87304 | JGI IMG/M metagenome (GOLD analysis project Ga0114956, IMG submission 87304) | Marine algal microbial communities from Maine, USA - Maine_Asex2 metaG | ecosystem: Host-associated > Algae > Red algae > Unclassified | place: Maine, USA | collected 2015-01-05 | reverse complement strand
AGGAATATTTAATGGAGAATTAGAAATTATATTCGAAGATGATTATCTCTTAGTATTAAATAAACCAAGTGAGTTTTTATCTGTCCCAGGAAAAACCATCAAAGATTCCGTTTTAACCAGAATTCAAAACTATTTACCAGAAGCAAAAGGGCCATTATTGTTGCATCGCTTAGATATGTCGACTTCAGGATTATTATTGGTTGCTAAAAATGAAAGAACGCATAAAAATCTTCAAAAACAATTTGTAAATCGAACGATTAAAAAACGCTATGTGGCTTTATTGGATGGTATTTTAGAAACTAATTCAGGCCATATAGATTTGCCACTTCGTGTGGATTTGAATAATAGACCTAGACAGTTAGTTTGTTCTGAGCACGGAAAGACTGCAAAAACAGAATATAAGGTTGTTAATGTAGAAAACGATAAAACCAGAATTCATTTTTACCCAATCACTGGTAGAACACATCAGTTAAGAGTTCATGCAGCACATCGTGAGGGATTAAATATTCCCATTGTTGGTGACGATTTATACGGAAATGTTGCTAACCGATTACACCTTCATGCCGAAACTTTGAGTTTTGAACATCCTGTAAAGAGAACGTGGGTGAGTTTTAGTTGCGAAGCTCCTTTTTAGTTAGTTAGTCGTCAAATTATTCGTTGTCTCTATGTTGATGTATATATTAGGAATTCTTAGTGCGTCTCCGTTCAAAATCTGTGCATCTCAGCGTAAATACAATCAAATTTAATTTCAAAAAAAAAGGAAAACTTCTGTCTTCCTTTCTAATGTTTTTAACTTCCTACTTCCTACTTCCTACTTCCTACTTCCTACTTCCTACTTCCTACTTCCTACTTCCTACTTCCTATTTCTTCTTCTTTTTAGAATCAAAAACAGGTAACAACTTTGTTTTTACGGAGCCAAATCCAATACGAGTGCCATCATTTTCACAATAGCCACGCATTATAACCGTATCATGATCATTTATAAATTTACGCTCACTGCCATCTTTCATTTTTAGAGGCTTTGTGCCTTTCCAACTCAATTCTAACATAGAACCATAAGAATCTGGTGTTGGTCCAGAAATTGTGCCACTTCCCATCATATCACCAGAATTAATTGGGCAACCATTAACGGTATGATGTGCCAATTGCTGAGACATGTTCCAGTACATATATTTAAAGTTCGATTTACAAACAGTGGTTTCTTTTGCACCTTTTGGTTGAATACCAACTTCTAGATTAATGTCAAAACTTTTTTTACCCTCAGTTTGAAGATAATCTAATGGCTTAGGATTTTGCTTCGGACTTTCAGTTCTAAAGGGTTCTAAGGCATCTAATGTTACAATCCAAGGTGACATCGATGATGCAAAACTTTTTCCTAAGAATGGTCCCAATGGTACATATTCCCATTTTTGAATATCTCTTGCAGACCAATCATTAAACAAAACCAATCCAAAAATATATTCTTCAGCTTCGTTTATAGGAATTGGTTCACCTAAATCGTTGGCATCTGTTGTGATAAAAGCCATCTCTAATTCGAAGTCCACTAACTTTGACGGTCCAAATACAGGGCTTTTTGCTCCTTCTGGCATGGTTTGACCTTGCGGACGATTTATTGGAATTCCCGAAGGAATTATAGAAGAACTACGTCCATGATAACCGACTGGCATGTGCACCCAATTAGGTAATAATGCATTCTCAGGATCTCTAAACATGGTGCCCACGTTGGTTGCATGTTCCTTACTAGCATAAAAGTCAGTGTAATCACCTACTTGTATAGGTAATTGCATTTCAATCTCATCTAAACGAAACAAAATTGTTTCTTTATGTGGATTGTTATTTTTTAAGGTATCATTATCAACATCAAATATCTCAGCAATTCTGTTTCTTACCAAACGCCACGTTTTTCTTCCATCAGCAATAAAATCATTTAAGGTGTCTTGTAGAAAGATATCATCTGTTAACGGAATGCCTTCAAAATAGCCTAATTGATGCAAAGCACCAAGATCAATAGCGGTATCACCAATACGTGTTCCTATAGTAATAATGTCGTCTCTAGTTAAGAAAACACCAAACGGAATATTCTGAATAGGAAAATCTGAATCCTTGTTAACGTGTAACCATGATGATCGATCTGGATTATTGGCTGATAACGGCATATTGCAATTGTTGATTAAATGTTAATTAATTTCTACTCAAACCTACATAATTTTTGATATTTAAACTAATGTATTCACTATTTTTGTTGCGATTTAACAAACACTTTATATATGCAACGCGACGAACAAATTTTTGAACTCATCCAAGCTGAAAAGGAACGCCAAACTGATGGTATAGAATTAATTGCTTCAGAGAATTTTGTAAGCGACCAAGTGATGGAAGCCGCAGGATCTGTGTTAACTAATAAATATGCTGAAGGCTATCCTGGTAAGCGTTATTATGGAGGCTGTGAAGTTGTAGACGTAGTTGAAAATATTGCTATTGACCGTGCTAAAACCTTATTTGGTGCAGCATATGCTAACGTGCAACCGCATTCTGGAAGTCAGGCAAATACGGCTGTTTTTCACGCCTGTATTAAGCCTGGAGATACTATTCTTGGATTTGATTTATCACATGGTGGACATTTAACACATGGTTCTCCTGTTAACTTTTCTGGGCGCCTATATAATCCAACATTTTATGGAGTAAAGAAAGATACAGGTCTTATTGACTATGATATGTTAGCTGACCAAGCTCAAAAAGAACAACCAAAGTTAATCATTGCTGGTGCTTCTGCCTATTCTCGTGATATTGATTTTGCAAAGTTTAGAGAAGTTGCTGATAGTGTTGGAGCGATTTTATTAGCAGATATTTCTCATCCTGCAGGATTAATCGCAAAAGGTATATTGAATGACCCAATGCCACATTGCCACGTGGTAACAACAACAACGCACAAAACATTACGTGGACCAAGAGGTGGAATGATTATGATGGGTGAAAATATTGATAATCCGTTTGGCATTACTTTTAAAAGTGGTAAACTTCGTAAAATGTCTGGTTTATTAGATTCTGGTGTTTTTCCAGGAAATCAAGGTGGACCTTTAGAGCATATTATAGCTGCTAAAGCTATAGCTTTTGGTGAATGTTTAACAGATGAGTTTATGACTTACATGTTACAAGTAAAGCATAATGCAGATGCTATGGCACAAGCTTTTGTAGCTAAAGATTACAACTTAATTTCTGGAGGAACAGACAATCACATGATGCTTATTGATCTTAGAAATAAAAATATTACAGGTAAAGATGCTGAAAATGCTTTAGTAAAAGCAGATATTACCGTGAATAAAAATATGGTACCATTTGATACGGAATCCCCTTTTGTAACGTCTGGTATTAGAGTTGGTACTCCAGCTATTACAACCAGAGGTTTAAAAGAAAGTGATATGGCTTATGTTGTTGATTTAATTGACGAAGTATTAACAAATCACGATAATGAAACTGTTTTAGAAGGTGTTGCTAAAAAAGTCAATGAATTAATGGGTGGACGTCCTTTGTTTACTGCTTAAAAATTTTTCTAAGAATGAAACATCCCTAAAGTTACCTCAAGGGGATAATCTTCAAATTTATCTGACTGGAATGTCCCCTAGAGTCGATTTTAGGGGTGTAAAATAAGAAAAGAGGAATTGAGAAATGTGGTGTAAAGCCTTTCAATTTAGTTTGGATGGCTTTTTCTTTTTTTATTAACCCAAAAAATATTAAGAATAATTGATACTAATAATATTATACCAACAATGATTAGTTGATTAGTAGATAGGTTTTTAAATGTTGGTCTTAATATTTTATTAAATAAAGCTATACTATAAATAAGGGCTGTTGATGCATTGAAAAACACCCATAAATATTTAATTAGTTCAACAATGAATTTAGAATAATTTAGGCCTTCTTTCAAATCTTATGCTTTAATTTAATCTTCAAGAACAATACTCTCATAAGCTCCAGCATCTGGTGAAGCTGTTCGAGATACATTTAAAATATCAAAAGGTACTTGAGTTGCAAAGGTGGTATTACCAATACCATTTGCCGCAGAATCTTCTCCAATTCGCATTAAGTTTTCAAATCTATCTTCAAAATTTGGGTCTTGGTTAAAAATGTTACCATCGTAGAACGTCATGTCACCAAACATATAATTGGCTGTGTCCTCAAGATTATCATTATCAAAACGTAACAAGCAATTTGTAAACTTAAAGTTAAATACAGCGCCTTCGCTTTCTAATATAAATTCAGGATTATCGTTTCCGTAAACAATGCAGTTATTAAAGTTAGCTTCAACTAAATCATTTGTTACAGGTAATCCGTTCTCATCGAGTACAAAATCATTGATGAGTAAGGCTGGAAATTGTCTAAAACTATTATTCCAGTAATTAGCAATGGTGCAATGTGTAAAATTGTATTTACCACCAACTGTGCCAGCAAAAGACGATTGTCCGCAATTGTTAATCACAACATTTTCAGCAGTAATCGAAGTTGCACGTCCTAGAATACCAAAACCGCTCGAATTATAAATTTGTGAGTTGGTAATGGTTAGTTTATCATTTGTAGCATTCTGATTACCTTCAGACAAAACACCAATGGTAGCATTTTTTATAGTAGCGTAATTAATCGTGTTATTTTCACTTCCATTGAATAACCAAATAGTTCCCCATTGCCCAGGAACATTTTCAAACAAAGGCTCTAAACGGTCACCTTCTAAAATCACTTCGTTTTCTAATGCTTCAGGGTCTGCACTAATTGCGCCATTAATAGTTAGCGTACCTCCATCTGTCACTAAAATTCCTGAATCGTTATGAAAATGAACTCTTGTGCCAGCTTCCATAGTTAAAGTTTTGCCTGTATCAACTCCTGCATAACCGTAAATAACATAAGGTTTTTCGTTGGTAAAGGTAAGCTCGGCATCTTCTAAAAAACGCCCTTGTAATGTGGTTTCGTCTGGTGTGCCATCTCCATCAACATCAAAAGTTAAGGTTTCAATAATGCCAGAAGTGGCATCTCTAGCCGGAAATATAAATACTGCATCTTTAACCAAGGTTACTAAATCTACATCTTGCTGATCTGCACCAGAATCGAATAAAATCCGATCTGTGTATAAAAATTGGTTGTCTAAATTTGGAAGTGTTTCAATATCTATAGTCGTTTCAATAAATATGAATAAACTATCCTTAGCTAACAATTCTATATCTTCAAAAAACTTACCTTCTTGAGGTGTGCCAACATCTCCTGTTAGTCCATCAACATTCATTCTATAAAAGGAATTGACTCCATTTTCTAATTGAATTGTCGGAATCACAATATCATCATCACTACGATTATAAACTTTTAAATTATAGGTGCTAGAGCCAATATTTGTAAAAACCGTATCTAAATAAACGGTATCTCTAGCAAATTCTAGATTTCCTGAGCTTGGTGAGAATTCAAAATCGTTACGACAAGAACTCCACAATACTAATATTCCGAAACAAATAAAGAATGACAAAAGTCGCTTCATAAGGGATAAATAAAATTTTTGCTTAAAAATATAACTTTTGAAGTTAGTATTTATTATGAAGTGTTAGATATATTTCTTTATGACAGGACCGAGCGGATAAAAGTTAATCTTTAACACTATTCTCTTCACCATACTGCTCAAGTAAAATCAAAAACATCTGACTGTTTATAACTAACTCTTCTAGTAGTTGCATCTTGTTTTCATCTTTAAGTAATTCTGAAGTGATTCGTTTTGCTTCGCAAAAATCGTAAAACAGATATATTTTGTCTTCAGGAATTTTTAGATTTTCGGTAATTAGGCGTTTATTGAAAAACGAATTGTTAGTAAATAAAGTATCCATTTGTCTATAAGTTATGGGTTCATAAACCCCATTCTTAGATTTTTTCTTTTTTATTAAATCAAATAGTTTACGGAAGAGATACACGAAATCTATACCTTGGTTATTTCCTAGTGGAGCGTACTTTTCAGGGTGATTTTTTATATCCTCTTGTATTAAATTTTGAAGCTCAGCATTGTATGTTTCTACCTTAAAGACAGGTTGTTCTGGTTCTGCCACGACTTCAACTTCGTCTAATTCATTGATAACTTTTATTAGTTCAAAGACCGAGATTTCATCAAAATGATATGCTTTTAGAACAATAGATTTTGGCTCATGAAAAAGCGATTCAAAAAATAAAGTGTCACTCACTTTTGCTATGATGATGAAATCACCATTTTCATTTGTAGCAGTAGCTCTGTTTTGCGTTTTGTTCAAGACTTTTGCACCTTTTACGGTTGAGGTACCATCGTAAACTTTTCCGTTTAAGGTTTGTGCATTTAGTCCTATTAAAGTAAGAACTAAAAGAATTGATAGGTAATAAAAACGCATAATAATTGATTGATATGCTAAAGAAAAGATTTTAAACCGAAAAGAATCAACACATTAAAAAAACTTTAACTTAATTAAACAGATCGGCAACATCTTTAGGAATTCGTGCTGGTCGTTTAGTTTCAATATTCATAAAGCACCATTTGGTCTCGGAAGTAATAATAAGTTTGTTGGTGTACGCATTTGTAATTTCAACATGTCTGATAGACGTTACCCCTTCAGATTTTGAAACATAGGTTTTTAGTTTCAATTGGTCACCCAACACAGCTTCACTTTTATATTGAATATAATGGCTCACTAAAACCCAAAAGCACCTATTTATAGTGGCTTGGGTCGCATTCTGTAACCAATGTGCTTCGGCAATATCCTGAACCCACTGCACATAACGCACATTATTAACGTGATTGAGTTGGTCTAAATCGTCTTGTGAAACGGTAATAGTTTTTTCGAATGTTTGCATCAATTATTTTTTGATGCTTAAAGATATTACTTCTTTGAGAATAGTCTTTTAATTCTGAAAAAGAATTTGCCGACAGTGCTTCGTTGAAACAATCAATCTAGAACTACTATTTGTTAGATTTTTTGTCATTATAAATTACACGAATTCCTCCTACAACTTCACCCATAATCTCTAATCTATTGTTCTCTAATTTGATATTTATAGATGCCGTATTATTAATTTTTAACTCTTTAGAATCAAAGCCTAAATGACTAAAAACTAAAACATCTCCTTTTTTTACTTTAATTACATATTTTCCATCTTTATCTGTTTCAACTGAATGGGTTGAATTTTTCACCATGACGTTAACACCAGCCATAGGTAAATTGTTTGTAGAATCTGTAACCACACCCGAAATAAGTTTTGTGCCTAATATCGACGTTGCAATTTTTCCTTTTACTTGTGGAACTTTAACTGAATCCATATGAACGATTTTAGGAGGCTCTTGAGCTTGTACGTTTTGACTTCCTAATGACATTAAAGCCAATATACCAGAAGCTGCCCAAGACAAATAGTTGTTTCTATCTTTTCGTGCTAAAACAATTTCTCTATTGAGCTGCTGTTTTTTAAAGCGTCCACAAAGATTACCTTCAGATTCTAAGTGTTTAATTATTTGCTCGTCGGTTTGTTTAGTGAAGTCAATAACTGTTTTATTGCAAGCTGCGCAATGACGACCTTTGTCTTTTGGTGACATTTTGTTCCAATCCTCATGACAAGGTTCTGGAATATTCACTGTGATAGATTTTCTCATAACTATTTTGATTTATACATCAAATAACCAAAAGAATGACCTAATATAAAATGTAGAATGAGTGAATGCGCCTTTTTAGTGAGTGAAGACTACTGTTTTTTAATAGTGACTTCAAAAAGTTTGTCCCAATTCTTACCAGTTACGAAGATTGTTTTGCGCTCAGGATGGTAGGCAATGCCATTTAAAACATCTAACGCATCGTGCTGTGTCACTAATTTTTGAAGCGGTTTAAAATCAATAACAGCCTCAACACCACCAGTTTTAGGGTTTATAATAACCACGCCATTTTTTTGATAGATATTAGCAAAGATTTTACCATCAATCCACTCCAATTCATTAAGACTAGGTATTTTGCCTTTTTCGGTGTAAACTTCTATATGGTCTTCCTCTGTGAGATTTTCTGGATTTAATATCCAGATTTTTTCTGTACCATCAGATTTGTACAATTTTGTACCGTCGTTACAAATTCCCCAACCTTCTGCACTTTTACCGTAGTTAAATGTGCTGGTTTTCTCAAATGTATTCACATTATACACAAAACCTCGTCTAGCTTGCCATGTGAGTTGGTATAGGTTCTCATTAAGTATAGTTAGGCCTTCACCAAAATATTGATCTTCTAAGTTTATATTTTTTAGAACTTCGCCTGTTTCAAAATTTAATTTTCTGAGTTTAGATTCTTTTCGCTGACCTGTACTTTCGTAAAGCTCTCCATTGTGAAATTCTAAACCTTGAGTATATGATGTAATATCGTGAGGGTATGTGTTTACAACTTCGTACGTGTAATAGGAAGGAATAATGTTATTATACAGGGTTATAGTTTTAGTAATAGTTTCTATCTTATCATTATAGTTAACTGTAGCTGTTATTGTTTTTTTACCTAGCGAGAGGTTTGTTAACGGGCTATTTTCAGAAACAGGATTACCATCTAATTGATAGGAAATTTTTGTGATATCTAATTTTTTCGGATTTTTTATAGATAGTTTTAATGTATCACCAAGCATAAGTGATTTCACCTTAGTATCAATTGCTAAACCTGTTTGTTTTGATGCATTTGTATCACCGCAATTACTCAATATTAAGCTTAAACCTAAGAGAATGATATATTTAGATGCTTTCATAAAGTCGAAATGAATTTTTAGCAAGTTATTAAATAATATTCAGTTTAAAAATCATTGTGAAATGATTGTGAAAGTATTAAAAGATTGTATCTTTGCGGCTGGCAAGTCCTACACAACCAGCTCCTGTTGAATCCTCCAGGGCGGGAACGCAGCAAAGGTAGATGGTCGTAGCGGTGTGATGTAGGTAGCTTGCCTTTTTTTGTACAATAAACTTAAATCTTGAAAGCCTTGGCGACTCAAGATTTTTTAGTTTATGTATATCCCAACCAAGGTTGGAATCTGTTTGTTGAAATCATCCACATCAATTTTACTTTCATTACTCCATTTTAAATTTTTACTAATGGAATTTGTATTTTGCAGCTTGAAATTTATAATGCATTATGTCTAAAGTTGTACTAATCACAGGTGGATCTTCAGGAATTGGAAAATCTGTTGGCGAATATCTTACTAATAAAGGATTTAAAGTGTATGGTACAAGTAGAAATCCAGATAGTTATCCAAACAGTAAATTCCCGATTATTGCATTAGATGTTACCAAGCCAGAAACCATAGCATCTTGTGTTTCTGAAGTTTTAAAACACGAATCTAAAATTGATGTCTTAATTAATAATGCAGGCGCAGGTATTACAGGACCTATTGAAGAAATTCCGGATGAAGAAATAAAACGCAATTTTGAAACTAATCTTTTTGGACCCATTAATGTTGTTAAAGCGGTTCTGCCGAGTATGCGTCAACAAAACTCAGGATTAATAATTAATGTGACGTCCATTGCTGGTTATATGGGTTTACCATATCGTGGTATTTATAGTGCAAGCAAAGGTGCTTTAGAATTAATTACCGAAGCTTTTAGTATGGAATTAAAAGGATTCAATATAAACATGACAAATGTAGCACCAGGTGATTTTGCAACCAATATTGCTTCAGGTCGTTACCACGCTCCTGTATTAGAGAATTCTCCATACAAAGCACCTTACGGAAACACCTTAAAAATGATGGATGAGCATGTTGATGAGGGTAATGATCCAAAACAAATGGCTGAAGCAATCTTTAAAATTATTGAAACTAAAAACCCTAAGATTCATTATAAGGTTGGAGCTTTTATGCAAAAATTTTCAATTGTACTGAAGCGAATACTTCCAGATAAAGTATATGAGAAGTTGTTGATGAAGCATTATCAGCTTTAGAGAAAAGCCACTCTTATTAACATGTTAATATATTCTAACAATTTTTCATTTCACTAACAGTGCATTAATCGTAAATTTGGGAAAAATAAAACGTAACAATTCAAATTTAGATTCCCTACTTCAAGGGAAATAAAAACAATATTTTATGAAATTTTTTATAGACACAGCTAATTTAGAGCAGATTAAAGAAGCCCAAGACATGGGTATTTTAGATGGAGTTACTACAAATCCGTCGTTAATGGCTAAAGAAGGCATTACTGGTACTAATAATATTTTGAAGCATTATGTAGATATCTGCAACATTGTAGATGGAGATGTTTCAGCAGAAGTGATTTCAACGGATTTCGACGGAATGGTAAGAGAAGGTGAGGCTTTAGCCGAGTTGCACGATCAAATTGTGATTAAATTGCCAATGATCAAAGACGGTATAAAAGCGTGTAAATATTTTTCTGATAGAGGTATTAAAACCAATGTTACTTTGGTTTTTTCACCAGGACAAGCATTGTTAGCTGCAAAAGCAGGAGCTACTTATGTGTCTCCATTTATTGGTCGTTTAGATGATATTTCTACAGATGGTTTAAATCTTATTGCAGAGATTCGTCATATTTACGATAACTATGCCTTTGAAACTCAAATCTTAGCAGCTTCTGTACGTCACACAATGCATGTTATAGATTGTGCAAAATTAGGAGCAGATGTTATGACAGGACCATTAAGTTCTATCACAGGATTACTTAAACACCCTCTAACTGATATTGGTTTAGAGAAATTCTTGGCAGATTATAAGAAAGGAAATTAATAAGGATTATTTCAATGATAATAAAGCATCTTGTTGTACAATAAGATGCTTTTTTTGTAACAATTCATTAAGTGTCTCATTAAAATCAGAACTAAAGATATTGGCATTCGGATGAAGAATTATGGCATTTTCATCTACTATAATGCATTTGTTCAAATAGTTAACAGCTAGTGTTTTACGTGCTTTTTTTGAATCTTTGAATTTAAATTCGTTAACGGTAGGGAAGTTGTAATTATTAATAATTTTCTTCCAAAACTTATCGTCATTGTCATTAACGTTAACCGAAATAAAATCCATTTGTGGATAGCCTACTTTCAACTTTTTAACCACATAATGACTATTTCTATATTGTGATTTAGAATTAGAAGACCAAAAATAAATAATAGTTGGTTTGTTTATAATAGACGTTAAAAAATGAGTAGTGTTGTTATAATTAACCAAAGCAAGGTTGGGCAGAGGATTGCCGCGTCTCAATAATTTTAAGTTAGAAGCCAAATTTTTCATGTATAACTTATCTTCTTCACTCGTACTTTTGGTTAAAAAGTGTTCCAGCAAATTATTGGCATCTTCATCAGTTTGGTTATGACTTATAAAGTAAATGGCTTTATATTTTAATAAGTT
>Ga0114956_1003958_pt1 | contig 11362 bp, 4 predicted proteins | sample MaitaG_FD_87304 | JGI IMG/M metagenome (GOLD analysis project Ga0114956, IMG submission 87304) | Marine algal microbial communities from Maine, USA - Maine_Asex2 metaG | ecosystem: Host-associated > Algae > Red algae > Unclassified | place: Maine, USA | collected 2015-01-05 | reverse complement strand
GCGGCGCGCCGTTGGCACCGGTCTCGTGCTCGTTCACTCGCAGCGGTAACACGGCGACGATCAATTGGGTCGCCGCCAACAACGACGGCGCCAACCGCTACGTCATCGAACGCAACCGCAACAACCTCGGCTGGTTCTGGGCCGACCGCATCAACATCGGCAACCCCCTCACCGCCTCAAACTCCGTCGCCGCCGCCGACAGCGTGCAGTTCCGCGTCAAGAGCCGCAACGCCGCCGACGACAACAGCAGCTACACCACCTGCACCGAAGCAGGCGGCGCGCCGTTGGCGCCGGTCTCGTGCTCGTTCACTCGCAGCGGTAACACGGCGACGATCACCTGGGTCGCCGCCAACAACGACGGCGCCAACCGCTACGTCATCGAACGCAACCGCAACAACCTCGGCTGGTTCTGGGCGGCCCGCATCAACATCGGCAACCCCCTCACGGCAACGAACAGCGTGGCGGCCGGCGACACGGTCGCATTCCGGATCAAGAGTCGCAACGCCGCCGACGACAACAGCGGCTACACGACCTGCAACCAGGTTGGGGCCGGCTGGATCACGCAGGCGCGCTGGGACTTCAACCAGACGAGCGGTCCCGTCATCGACAGCGTCGCCAACTTCGATGGCACCATCGGTGTCGATCAGCACCCGGGCACGCTGGTGCGACAGGGCGGAGCAGCGCGCTTCGACGGTGAACCGGGCAGCATCGTCCTGATTCCCGTCGACGGCGCATCGTCGGACTTCAACCCCGCCGGTGGCGAGTTGCGGTGGACGACGCGGTTCTCGATGACAGCCAACCAGATCCAGGCGGCTATCGACAACCAGAACGACCCGAACACACCGGGTACGTCCTGGAACGTGATGCAGCGGGCATTCGCCACGAATCCCGACGGGCAGTGGAAGACCCAGATGGTCGTCCGCAGCGGCAAGGTCTACGCACAGTGCATCGTGCGCGACGGTCGCGGCGACGCGAACGGCGGCGTACTGACGAAGCGATCCTCCGTCGAGGTTGTCGCCGGGGTCCAACACACAATCCAGTGTGAGTTCGACGATTCGGCCAACACGCTGGAGGTCACCTTCGACGCCACCGTGGAGCCATTGGCGACAGCGCCGGGCGGATTCCTCGCGGTCAACCCAATGGGCACGACGACGTGCTCGGGCGGCAACAAGGCGCTCGGCGATGTCATCACGCTCGGCAACAAGCCGTTCTGCGGCAACGCTTCGATCACGGCCGACGACACGTTCGAAGGCACGATCTACTGGGCCGAGGTCCAGAAGAAGTCCTGATGCTCTACGGCCAGGCCGGCGTCAACAGCCTCGGCGGTGGCGCCGACACCGATCAGTGCTTCCCCGGCGGCGCGGGCGGCACTGGTACCGGCTGCGAATAGCAGCTGCGTCGACCCGATTCGTCTACTGCGGGGCGTCGACTTCCGGCGTCGCGCGGTACGAACTGAGGTCAACGGCAGGTCATCGGTGTGCACAAACTGGTCTGATGCGGCGTTTCGATCGACACGCAGGTCAGCCTGCCGTGACCGCACCTGAGTGCGACGTCTGCGCCTTCTTCACCGATGCCCGCACGACCGGTATCTCGTCGTCGGCAAGCGGCGCCATCCACGTCTTGCGAGCGAGCGCGGCGTCGATGAACGGTGCGAGCTCGTCATCCTTCTTCTGCTGACGCTCGGCCTCGGTCGCCTTGAACTCGGGCAAGACCTCGTCGGCGAAGAGCTGGAGCGAGTGGCAGATGTCTTCGTGGCGGGTCGCTCCTTCGCCGATGCCGAAGTCGACCCGACCGTCCGAGATCAGGTCGAGCGTGGCGATGCCTTCTGCGGTTCGAGCCGGATGGTTGTATTGCGGGATGACCTGCCGGATGCCATGACCGAGCCGGATGCGCGACGTGCGAGCGGCCGCCGCCGCAAGGAGCACCTCCGGCGCCGACGAATGTGAATACTCGTCGAGGAAGTGATGCTCGACCTCCCACGCGTGGTCGAAGCCCAGCTCGTCGGCCAGAACGACCTGGTCGAGCGCCTCCTGCAACATGTTGAACTCGCCGTCGTCAGCCCATGACTTCGGAAGCTGGTGCTCATAGAAGATGCCGAACTTCACTTTCGTCCCCCGACGTTCGCGTATGTCGTCGGGTTCAATTTTGGCACGCGGATTCGCCGCCGCTGAATCTATGACCCATCACCGCTCGAAATGATCGCGGAACGCGGTCTCGAGGTCCGGGGTGTCGACACCGATCGGTCGGGTCGTCGCCAGCAGGATCGCCATGACCGTTCGCACCACAACCTCCGGCTCGTAGTCAGCGGCCTGCACCTCGGCCGACAACACCGTGCCCTGCACGATCGGCAGGAACATCGCCGCCACGTCGTGGTTCGTGAGCGGAGGAAGCGTCTCGAGTCCGTACGAAGCAAGCACCGCCTGGAGGCCCACGGCTCCCCGATCGACGAGCGACGCGTGCAGCACCTTCAGCTGATGACGCAAGGGGACGTAATCGTGCATCGTCAGCCACGCGGTCAGCTCGAGGCGGAAGACGTCGTCGCCGAGGATGCGATCGATGTACGCCGCCGAGAGCGCGCGAGCCGCCTCGGCTGGACCGTCGGCCTCGCTCGCAGCGGTGCTGAGCGCTTCAACGAGTTCATCGGTCGCTTGGGCTCGATCCGGGTTCACGGCGAGTAGCAGCACCTCCTTGACCAATTCGGTCGATGCCGGGAAAAACCGGTACGCCTTGCGTCGGAGGCCAGGCATCCAGCTGTCGAAGCGGGAAGGGTTGAGGCCCTGCGCGAAGACGGCGAGGGGTTCTCGTCCGAGCCGGCGCGTCGCGGCCGCGAGCACCTGCGCCCGCGACGACCGGAGTTCGTCCGGGGCGACGGTTGCGGTGGGGAACCGCGATGTCGCCATGGAGATTCGTCGAGTCCATTTCGGGTGCCGGGCGGATCGGGGCTTATAGGTGGGGGCTGGCGCAGACATCGGCTCAGCAGTCCACAAGCGTGTCGCCACGTTGGCCCCGACACGAATCGGTGCCGTCGCCACCATCGAGCCGGTCGCGACCCCGGTTGTTCACGAGGGTGTCATCGCCGTCACCGCCGTACACGAGGTCGTCGTCGTAGCCGCCATGGAGTTCGTCGTTTCCACTGTTGCCACTCAGGTAGTCATCACCCTGATTGCCGGCGAGAAAGTCGTCGCCCAGGCCACCGGCAATCCGATCGTCGCCGCCGCGACCACTGAGCACATCGTTGCCGTCCTCCCCGTGGATCGTGTCGTCGTCGACGCCACCCGTGATGCCGTCGTCGCCGAGACCGCCGTACATCATGTCGTTGCCACGATTGTTCAGGATGGTGTCATCGCCGCCTTCGCCGTAAACGACGTCGTTGTCGTAACCACCGAACAGCGAGTCGTTGCCCGCGCCTCCGAAGATGCGATCGTCGCCTTGGTTGCCCGAGATCGTGTCGTTGCCGAGTCCGCCGCAAATGGTGTCGTCGCCATAGTCGGCTCGGACGGTGTCGTTGCCGTCGGTGCCAAGGATGACGTCGTCGCCAGTTGTGGGGCTCTGGCCTTGTGACAACCAGACGGTCACCGGCTTGCCATCGCAGAGCAACGGTTCACTCACCGTGAAGTACGGGTGTTCGTAGGTGTCGATCGGGCCGCGAGTACATCCGTTATCTGCCCACCAGGCAGCATCGGTTGCCGACGGTCGAGCAACATCGGTTCGGGCGAAGACGGCAACCCGGTCCTTGCAGCGATAGACCATGAAGTCGTGCGACGAATGCACCGACGGGTTCGATTGCACTGGGTCCGACGGCACGTTGTTGGCATCGAGAAGACCCGCCTCGACGAGCCCAGCCGCAATCGATTTCCGGTAGCGCCCACCGAGGTAGTGCAGCCAACCCTGCGAGCCACCGTTCCAGCCTGCGCCCGCAACGACGTATGTCGCGTTCTCTCGCCCGTACCCTTCGAGCGCTTCGAGCACCTCGGCGGTGCCGGCAAGACGCTCCGTGTCAGCACTCGTCGGTGTGAAACAACCGGTGCTGCGCGGACCGCTGTTCGACCCGTTGACATACTGAGCGACAAGGCAGAGACGCGCCGTGGATTCGGGCTGCCAGATGCCGAAGTGTCCATCGTCGTCGGTCGTCTGGCCAAAGCTGTTCCGAGCGCCCGTGATGCGAACCTTCGCGTCGACGTCAGCGGGCTCCCAGGTGAACGTCAAGAGTCCATCGTTGCCTTGACGGAAGAACGTGCGGTCCGGCTTCCAGGACACGCCGAACCCCTCGACCGCCGGCAGTGCCGGGATGATTTCGATGCACGATCGCGATCGAGACTGCGCACCGAATGGCTCATACAGCTGGATCCACCAGCAGGTGTCTTCAACCAACGAAAGGTCAAGCCGCCGCGACGCATACCCATTTTCAGACGGGAAGATGTTGCCCCCGGATCGCCCTTCGATTCCCGAGTACACCCGGTCGGCGAGCGACGCGAGACTCGTGTCCCAACGCCACTCCATCAGGCCGCTCGTCGATCCGTACCGCGACCCGGTCCACCTAACGGAGAACTCGGTGGGTGCCGGAAGCGGCGTCGCCGTTGGGGGCGGAAGCAGAATCGCGTTACGCAAACAGACCCGCGATGACTGCAGGGTGCTTGTCCGAAGCCGGATTGTCCAGCAGTTGCCGTCCTCATCGGAGAACGACGCTGGCTTGGTGCCCTGCCCATCGGCAGTGTCAAACACCGCAAAGGCATCACGATTGTCACGAGCGACCATCACCTCATCGCCAAAGCGAGCAAGCGACGAATCCCAACGGAACTCAAGATCACCCGAATCGCTACCAACCGACCGCTGCCGCCACACAACCCCAAGCCCAGATGGAGCCGGGAACGGCGTCGCCGCCGGAGTCGCGATCGCAGTCGGTGTCGGCCTTGGCGTCGAGGTGGGTCGAGGTGTCGGAGTCGACGTCGGTATCGGAGTCGACGTCGGTATCGGAGTGATCGTTGCCGCCGGACGGGGCGTGGGCGTCGGTGTGGGGTCCGGGGGCCGCACACCCGTGGTCGACGCAATATCGAAGAGCACGTCGACGAATGGCCGCTCGTAGTAACTACGGCTGTAGCGGAAGTCTTCGTAGCGCCAACCATCTTCGTTCGACACCGAGCGCAGATTGCCGATCTGCAGTCCGACCGTGATCTTGCTTTCCAGCGGGGTTGCGAAGTCGAACACGTACGTGCCATCGGCTCGTACAACGGTTTCAGCGATGACAGCGCCGAGGGAGCTGACGTTGACCAACCGGATCGGCACGCCGCGTGGCCCGGTTCCCGTGACCTGCGTGTCGCCACCGTCGACCGGTTCATCGATCGAGAATGTGGGCGACTCAGTCACCCGTCCGGTCGTGAAACGGAAGCCGACCAGCGGGATGTTGATGTAGCCAGGGTGCGAGCCATTGAATTCGGCATTGGTCCAGCCGTAGACATTGCGGGGGTCGTCGAGGTCGCCCATGAAGATCGCCAAGTTGTCGGCGCCGTTGCCGATTGCCGGCAGCAACGTCGTCGGGACGGTGATGTCGAACGTGCCGTCGTGGCCGATGATCGTGTGGCCGTACAGCTCATCGATGATGTAGCCGTGCGCCAACCAGATCGGCATACCGGGTGGCCCGGTGCCGCTGACCCGGCTCGTGCCGGCGATGGCCTTCGTGATAGCGAAGTCCGGCAGTCGGTCGACGGGAACCGACGGCGCCGCAAGATTCTCCAACGTCCGCGTCGTTTCAACATTCGCTACCGAGTACTGCCATCCGGGACCCGCCTGACCGAAGCCGGTCGGACCTTGGGCCGCGAAGCGCTGCGGGTTCGCGCCGTCGATCACGTGGATCTCCGAGCCACCGCTGGTGCCGAAACGTTTCACCGCGACGACGTCGAGCTGGCCATCGCCATTCCAGTCGCCGGTGTCGAAGTCCCACGTGTTGTCAGTGCGATGAAGCCCGGTCCGCGTCTGCGTGAGGAAGTTGCCAAGATTCGATCCGTCGACCACGTGGAGTTCGGTGCTATTGCTGGCACCCACACGGCTGATACCGATGAGATCGAGCGCCTGGTCGACCGAGGGGTTCCAGTGTCCGACGCTGAACGACCAGTTGCCGTCGGTCTGGGGCAGCGCGGTCGCACTATGGGTGAGGAAGCGGGTCGGATCCGACCCGTCGATCACGTGAATCTCGGTCGAGTCGCTGCCGCCTTTGAGTTTGAAGGCCACGACGTCGGGCTGACCGTCGCGGTTCCAGTCCGCGGTGTCGAAGTCCCATTCTGATGTGCGCCAGGTTCCAGCGTTCCGGAGCCCGGTGGCGCGGTCGACCAAAACAGTGCGCAGATCGGTGCCATCGAGAACCCGCAGGTCTGCGGTTCGCGTCGACTGGTTGAGCCGGATCCCGACGAGGTCGCCGATGCCATCGCCGTTCCAATCGAACGCGTCATAGATCGTTGGCCCGTCAGTTTCGGAGAACGGAGTTACCTCAGCACCCGATGCAAAGCCGCCCACACCCCGAGTGACCCGCACCGCCGCGGTGTGGTCTTGCGGGTTGATGCCGACGAGTGTTTTCTGACCGATCTGCGGAACAGCACAATCCCAGCCGCCGGACATCTGAGAACCGTCGGTGCTCGTTGCCGTCACGCTGTAGCACCGGCTTTGCTCGTCGTCGTAGGGACCAAACGGCAGACGAAGGAACTTCCGCCCGACGATGGCTCCTCGCTGTTGGAGTTCCGCGGCGCTGAACTCAGAGGTGATGAAGGTGCCAAGGCCCTGACCAAGGTGGCTCATGAACCCTTCGCGGACCTCGAGGTTCGCCAGGTCGCCGGGCAACATCCGGTAGTTCAGCGTCAGGTCCACGGCCGGACCGTTCGGTTCCACTGCGTAACGAAGAACCGGCTCGCTCGAACACTCGATCTCGCTTTCGAACTCGGCGCTACTCGCGTCGACCACGGTGAGGGTCAGGCAGTGATTCGCAAGATCGTCAACCGGGCCTACGGCGAGCCGCATCGAACTTCCCTGCCGCTCGAGCGAGCGGCTGAGCGCTGCGCCTTCAAGCGTTCGGACGACCTCGGCTGGACCCGGGTTGACCCGGGCCCGTTTCGAGACGGTCACTCTCCGGATCTCGCCCACGTCGGCGGTCAGCGTGGCGGCGACGACGGGACCACCACTCGGTTGATCTCCGGGGTTGGACACGATCGTTCCCGACCCACCGATGATCAGCGGCAGGTAAACGGTGTCGGTAAGTTCGGTGAAGGTCAGCGTGGAATCGTTGCATTGCTGGTAGAGCAACTCGTCGTTGCTGCTCGCTCGTACTTCAAAGCAGAGTTTCCACCCGGCCGCCTGCTGGCCGCTCGATGGCTGCTGAAACTGCGTGCTGAAGAGCGCTCCGACGTTGGCCGAACAAGTATCGGTGCACGTCACATCCAACGTGCCGGAACTTGACCCGTCCGGCCGTATGAGGTTCGCAACGGCTCGGTACTGAGCTGATGACGATGCGGCCGAGGCGCTCGCGGCGATCGTCGGACTCCAGCGCACGGTGCCACTCTCGATGGCAAATGGAATGACGCTTGGAACATCGGCTTGCTCGCACGAGGAGAGCGCAGCTGCGCTGACCGCGGCGCCCCCGTTCGACGAGGAGCATCCGGTGAAGCCACACGAGCCGACGCTCGCTGCTTGCACCCCTTCGGTCCGCCAGAGCAGTTCGAACAGGCGGTAGGCGTTGCTGGTCGGAAAGGAGTTCTGGCCAAGTTCGGAACACAACCGCAGGAGGAACTGGTCTTGCGTGGTACTCGAGTTCGCAATCTCGGACGCCACCGTTTCCCAGGCTGCACCCATTGTGTCGATCACGACCGGTCGGGTCAGGCGCGCCCATGGGATAAGACCCCACCCGCTATTCGATTCAGTATCGAGTTGGTGGCGGGTGAAGAGGCGCGAGATCACGCTTTCTCCCGTGCACTTCGCAGCGTTCGCACTGCAATGACGGCCCTGGGCGTAGTGCAGGGCAGCAGCGGCGTCGGGGTTCAGGAAGAACGCCGCACTCCACTCGATGTCGTCACAGTTGCCGAGGTTCAGCAGCTCGCCGACCGTGAACGCGACCGGTCGGTCGGGGCTATGAGCTGGCACTCGGTCGTCGCTGTGGGTTCCGAGCAGCCGACCCGTCGCGGTTCCAGGTGGAACGTTGTCGTCGGCCGCCTGCGACGAATACTCGGTGTGTTCGAGCAAGCAGAGACTGTTCGTCGCCTGCGCTCCGAAGATGCCAGCGTCGGCGAGCCTGCCCAGCTCGTTGACATTGCGTTCAAGACCAGCTCGCCACCTCGCCACGATGCTCGCAATGGTGCCGAACAGAATCAGCACGCCGCCGATGACCACAAGTGCTGGTAGCGCGGCATAACCGCCGAGTGCCAGCGCAGCCGAACCAATGAGAACAATCACGTTGGCGACATCGGCCGGTTGCGACTGGCCCCACTCGCTATACGCGACCAGCAGCGCAGCCGCAACACCGATGGCGGGGGCTCCACGAGCGACGCCTCCGATCACGCCGCGGGCCACGCCCCAGGTGCTGCTTACGTACGCGAGCCGTTGTACCGAAGCGAGCCCCAACCCGTCGAAGAGCACATCGACGACCGGGACGACGACATCGTTAGCCGACGTACCGAGGGCGGCAACGAATGACAACAATGCGGCATAGTCGGCAGCTTCGTCGAGCCCACCGCCGTCGGCGGGTGTGTTGTACAGCGTCGCCAGTCCAGCCAACAGGGCGACCGTGCCGAATCGCTGCCAGCGTTCCTTGATCACATTCTGTGCGTTCTCATCGATGCTTGACAACGTCCCGGCGACGGTGAAGAAGGCCGGAACGAGAACGCTGAGCCGTTTCTCTGCCGTCGGCTGCTGGTGCCAGGGATTTGGCGCGCTATTGAGAGCCTCAGCTTCAGCGGCGAGAAGACCGAGGCTGAATCCGAGTGGTGAACCACCGAACACCGTCGGGCTCGCCTCGCGGTGCCCAAAGAGCTCGGCGAGGGCGGTGATCGGTTTCGACGCCGCGTCCGGCAGCGACGCGTACTCGTCGGTCTCGACGACGCCGTGGAAGATCGCGAGTTCGTAGGCGCTGAGGATGCGATCGACCACGTCGATCCGACTGGTGTTGCCCAGCGCCGACGGATAGGTCGCGAGGTAGTAACGGAACGCTGGCGCGAGTCGCTTGGTCTCGGGGCTGCCCATGAGCAGTTCGATCGCTTCGACAATGTCGGTGTGGTCCGCGACTTCGATCGTGGCGGCGCGGGTGACCTGGCGGGCGAGCGTGTTCGCGGCCGCCTGGTAGGCGGTCCAGATGGTCGAGTACTCGCTGAGCCCCCAGAACGCGTCACGCACTGCGATCGGGTCGGCGAAGGGGCCGATCGCGGCTGCGTGCACTTGCAACTGCTCGACTGCAGTGTCGAGATTCGCAAGTGCGGTCTCGTAGTTGTCGGTCGCCGTGCTGAGATCCTCGTCTCGAAGCTGCTGGACCGCCTGGCCCCAGATGCCGGTATGGGTCTTCACACCGATGTTGCTGTCATTCGTCGACCGGCAAATGATCCCCATCTCGGTGTCGCCGCCGGGAAAGCTCGCGCTCGCCAGTGAGAACACGCTCGTGGCGTTTGCCCCAACGGACGCGTTGAAGAGCTCTTCACCGGTCCAGGTCGACTCACAGATGATGGTTGAGCTGAAGAACAGGTTCTCGTTCCAGAGCGTGACGTTCATGTTCGAGGTGACAACGGGAACAGCTTTGGTCGTTCCGTCCAATGCGAGAGGTGTCGGCTCGCTGGTGCTTGGCGATAACCGCGTTGCGGGGTGCCAGTTACCGTTCTTCGCGACCCCGATAGTTTCGGCTGACGACCAGATGGTCGCGGCCTGCGCTCCTGCGCTGACGGGGATCGGTCGCGTGGCGAAGGGCTCGATCGAGTAGTGCTTCGGCTCCGCCCCGTCGGTCTCGGCAACCCAGATGTCGGCCCGCACTGGCGACAAAGACATCACTCTCACCTCGGTCGACGCACCGGCTTCGGCGCCGAACTTCAACTTCGTATGGGCGGTCGCCTCGACGAAGCCGAAGGTCTCATACAGCGGTAGCACAGAGTTGTTCTGTCGTGCCGCGGCGGCCGCAACCGGTGGAGCTGCGTCGGCGTAGTGGTCGGCAAAAAGTGTCGTTGCAAACATCGCCCAGATCAGGGTGATGACAAGCGTGACCTTTGCCGACGCGGCAACACGGTGTGACGTTCTCGCATGTTTGTGATTCGAATCGTTCGCCATGACTTCCCGTCCTTTGCAGTCGATCTGTGCTGAGCAGATCACGGTCGAAGTGACGGCGAAAGGGGGCAAACTGTGTCACTTGGGTGCTGACATGCCCAACGGTAGGGATGTGCGATGTGTCGAACTGGTCGCCAACCGGTCGATGAGTAGCCGACGACCAGGCGCGTCGCGCACGGCACTCTCGACGCGATGGCAGAGGCGGTATAACCCGCCTGGCAGTATTGGGTCGATGCAGAATTTCAACGACAAGATCGCAGTTATCACGGGCGGCGGCGATGGCATGGGCCGATCGCTCGCAGTGCAGTTGGCGAACGAGGGGTGCCACGTTGCGTTGTGCGACCTCGGCACCGAGGCGACGGCGGCCACCAAAGAGGCGTGTGAGGCGACCGGCACCGGCGTGCTAGTGACGACCCACGTCTGCGATGTGTCTGACGAAGCCGCGCTCGAAGGGTTCCGCGACGAGATCATCGACCAGCATGCAACCGATCACGTGCACCTGTTGTTCAACAACGCGGGCATCGGGGGCGGCGGCAGCATCGTGACCGATGAACGAGCCGCGTGGGAGCGAACGTTCAACGTTTGCTGGGGCGGCGTCTACCTCGGCACCCGGGTGTTCTTGCCACTGCTGATGGCGGCCGACGATGCTCACCTGGTGAATACGAGCAGTGTGAACGGGTTCTGGGCATCGCTCGGCCCCGACACCTCACACACGTCGTACTCGGCCGCGAAGTTCGCAGTGAAGGGGTTCTCCGAAGCGTTGGTCACCGACTTGCGACTAACGGCGCCGCACGTGAAAGTGTCGGTCGTGATGCCGGGCCACATCGGCACCGGCATCGCGCTCAACTCAGCGACCGCGCACGGCATCGAGCCCGACGCCGAGATGATCGAGCGGGGCACGATGTTCCGCAACACCGCGCCGATGACGGCCGACGAAGCGGCAACCGTGATACTCGACGGCGTGCGAGCCGAGAACTGGCGCATCCTCGTCGGGATGGACGCGCACGCGCTCGATATGGCGGTTCGCGACGCGCCGGAAGAGGCCTACCAGCCCGACTTCATCGCCCGCCTCGCCGGTCACCTC
>Ga0114956_1003957_pt1 | contig 11366 bp, 3 predicted proteins | sample MaitaG_FD_87304 | JGI IMG/M metagenome (GOLD analysis project Ga0114956, IMG submission 87304) | Marine algal microbial communities from Maine, USA - Maine_Asex2 metaG | ecosystem: Host-associated > Algae > Red algae > Unclassified | place: Maine, USA | collected 2015-01-05 | reverse complement strand
CGCCGGCTGCGTGAGAAAAACTACGGAATCCTCCCCCAAGGCGCGCCTGAACTTGAGCCAAGTCTGATCAGTGTCGTCACAATTGGGAAGGTCGGCGGCGTTGTCAATATCACCCCAATTCAGGTGACAGCTGATGGTGATTTTGAAGAAAACTGGCCGGAAGGCTTTTTTGAAGAACGAGTAGACGAGTTGTTCTGATGCCAAAAATCGTTGCCATCGAACCCGCTTGCCTTGGAAGCTGGCCATTCTGGAAGTGGCTTGTGGAAGATAATTGTGGCGTGCCGAAAGGCAGGCTTATTAGTAATTATCCAGATGATACTCTCTGCCCCGGTGAGGACTGGTGCAGGCAGGTCATAAATGTCATTCGTAAAGCCAAAGAAGAAGGAAGAATTTCCCAAGGGCGATTCGGCTTCCTCATTGAAAAGTTAAAAACGATGAAGCACTCGGCGATTCTCGTTCCTCCACCCTCTGAGGCTGGCTTCGAGAAAGCTGATTCTTGGCATGAAAATGCAATTCGGGAGCAGGAAGCGGGGCCCATTTGGGATGCAGTGATTACAAAGACTGCGAAGGATGCAACAAACCAAATCTATTCTGTAGAAGAATTGCATGAACAAAGTGGCTGGGTGTTGAAGGACATGGTCATCCAGCGAACACCAGAGGCCATCGCGGAGTTTGCCAGGGAACTGCTCCAATATGCGGACAAAGTACATTTCGTCGACCCGTGTTTTGCTCCCGAAAGGCGCTTCACAAGGACGCTGAATCTGCTCATGGATAGAGCCTCAAGGGGCAGTCCGCTTCAGTCATGCTTTTTCCACTGTGAAATATCTTCTAAAAGACTACCCAATGTTGAATTTGAGTATAAATTGAAGCAGTGCTGTAGGGTGGGGCATTTAGAACTTCCGGATGGCTTTGAGCTCGTTGTGGTTCGCTGGCAACGGAAAGAGAATGCAGAGGAGGGAGAGGTAATGCATGCCCGCTATGTGCTGACCTCTCGTGGAGGCATTGGCTACGATTACGGTCTCGATGAATCGAGCGTTCCTGGTCAAACCACGGACGTTCGATACTTGAGTGAAGGTCAATATCGTCAAAGGCTGGAGAATCTGCATCCAAGCGACGGTGCTTTTGAGATGAGCAAAGCATGGCGGGTCAGTGAGCGGGGGCTGCAGGAAGTAACTTGGAATGGCACAGCATTTGTCTGAAATCGCCAAGTGTCGGGAGATCGGACGAGCAGACCAAACCAATCCTAGCAGGATCAACGAATGTTTATGCATGATAAACATCTGCTTCGGTTCTGGCAGTTAGGAGAGCTCAATATAAGCGGCAAAGGTTGGCATGCTTCCTGCTGAATAAAGTTAGGGCGGAACATCCGCATAGTAAATAAAAAATAGGTTGGTTATATGAAAATCCGAGGAGGACTAACAACAGATGAGTTTGCTGAGCTGCGACTAGGCGAGCAAGCCGTGTATATCCTCGCCTGGCTAGGCGAGCCCGCAGAATTTTCTGCTATCCATAAGGCGGTAGCACGATGGAATGAGAAGGATAGATTTGATACATCGCGCCGCGATTTGAGTCTAGCCCTGCAGCATGACACGCGGATTGGAAAAGTGGGGGATCGCTATGAGCTACTCGTATCGATCACACTGCAGGAGAGTCCGGAAGATGATAACCCGGAAGATGAGAGTATAGACAAAGGAGGGCCTCCCTTTGTCAAAACTCCTGCAGCCAAGTACTTCCCCGAAATTTTGATAGATCAGGACAAGGACCTGTTTAAACTGAACGGACTCATCCTCAACGCCATTGAAGAAGCCGGCGAGCCCACCCTGCTTGGCTTTTTACCGATTTCGGAAGCCGATCAGTCTGCCATTTTGTCTGCGGTACGGAGGAGAGCAGCAGGCCAGGTAGAACGGTTTGTTAAATCCATGCAGCTTGCGCCTGCCGCGATCGCGTACGCCATTGCCGTTGGGGTTTCAAAATCTCGACCGAGGGATGGCGGGTGGTGGCAGCCCATTAGTGAGGCCGTAGGGCTTAGTATTAGCTCAAACCAACACAAATCGGTAGGAGATGCCTTTCGAGGCGCCTGCACATATCTCGGGTTGCTCGATGTCATGCCTAGCGTTCATAATAAATACATCGAGTTCATTAAGTCGCAGGCCGGTATTCTTCAGTATTGGGTTGCAGACTTGGTCGAGGGTGTTCGTAGGGTGCGTGAGAATTACGGACTGCCTGATCTGGAAGACCCCGCTGACCTTGCTGAGTTTGCACGCCGGCTAAGTAAGCGTATTCACAACCAACCGTCCTTATGCACCTTCCTCGATGGCGATGGCGGACCATTGCTCGTTGAGCGGCTGCTCCAAGCCATGATCTCTGGGCAGTATGAACAATACCTGCCGACACATCTTAGCCAGAAAATCAAGGAGGACGCAGAATCTGCGGGCCGTTCCCTACGAAGTATCGCCACACCTTTCTTGGAATTTGTTCCATCCATCGGTGAGTTCCACATTCATTTACCGCAACAACATGGGAGCTTTCTGGGCGAGCAAACATGGTGGCGGTTCGAGGGCGGCGAGAGGATTTCCCCAAGGGAACAAAATGCCTACCATTTTGGGAACGAAAAGCAGGTTAAAGTGAGCCTGACGGGGCTAAAAGGCGTCCAAGACCGTGAGTACACGATCAACACGGCAATTTCAGACGCAGTACCATTCCGGCTCTTCCGGGCCGATGGTCGCGAAGTCCAGATAGACCTTGATAAACAGCATGATCTCCGCGTCCCACTTGGGGAGTACCACCTCGTGTCTGCGGCAAAACTCATTCCAAGTGAGCAGACCTGCGACCTTTCATATTACCATGCCATTTTCGACATCCAGCCTGGTCACGCCCAGGAAGTCTCTTTGCCTCAACGCACATCATTTACCATTCGACCAAAACTCGTTCGCGGCATGATCGCTGAAACCGAGACGGAACATGGCGGGACAGTACCAATGCGAGTCGGCAACAACCCTGAGGTCTTACACTTTGGCTTAAGCGGTATGGCCGTACATTTGCCGTCTCGCGGGGATGTGCTCGAAGCAACCATGGCTATCTCTCTTGGCGAACGAGACCTCGCCGAGGCAGAACTCCAATTTACAGATGCGGGCGAGGAGGAATACCATTTCAGCATCAACCATGGAGAGGCTTGGAGCGAAGCCATATCCGACCTCGAAAAAGGCCTCTATTTGATCTCATGCAAAGTTCAAACCACGACCGGGCATGAGTTTACCCGCTCGATTTATTACTGGCATGGCTTGGAAGGCGCGTCAGACCACACCGGATTTCATGCGCCAGAGGCTTTCGAGAATATCGACAAGCGCAGTAGCAGTGGCGTGACGTTCGACCCGACTGTCGGATGCTGCTGGGACCGCAGCGAGAACACAGCCACATCATCTATCAAACTACACAATCCGAAGGATACTAAACTCGTCTTCCGGCGGCCCGGAATTGGCGTTGCACTCAAGGATGACAGCGGTCAGGAGACCGTAGATTCAGGGGAGGTCGTGGAACTACAAAAATTTGAAAAACGATGGATTCACCTCCATTGCGGTGGATTTCGAGAATGGGAGATTTTCTGCAACGCCGCCCAAATCGGACAACTCTCTGCGAGAAACCAAAAGCTTCAGACGCGGTTGAGTGTCCTAAAGCATTCCCACGGCGCTTCTGGACGGATCGTCGCCAAGCAAGATGGCCACGAAGTACCTCTCTTTTCTTATGTATCTCCCGATGTCGCCACAGAACTTGCCCTAACCCCAAATACTCGTGACGGCTCTCTTAGCGCGAAGTTTTGTATGCCGACCAAGAGGATTGAAGCCTTTCGCTTCACCTGCCATGACCTAGCCAGTGGTGCACAGGAAGTGGCGGAGGTGGCGTTTCCTTTTGGTGACACCGTCCTTCCTTCCGGCCTTCAAGTGCGTACTGAATTTGAGTCGGAGAAGATGTTTCTACGACTGGAGGCCAGTGGCGAGCGTCTTGAATCTCATATTTTTGACGTATCCCTAGAGTGGCGTGCGGAAGACGAGTCCGTATTCAAACCGGTATTGTTTGCGGAAGAGCATGGGGTGTCCGCGGGAAAAATTCTTTTTCATTCGCATGTATTCACAGGGGTTCAAAGCGATCTCTGGCATCGCATTCTTCGCCAAGCCTCTCTTGGGCAAACAGAGAGCGGGTCACATGGCTTTGAGCCCCAAGAGTTCGCTAAGCAAATCATCCGTCTGCCGAATCTGCTCCAAGCGAAATTTCCAACCGTAGTTTGGTTACACGCGAAAACATTTTTAGCCAATCTCCCAAGAGCACTGTCGACACACCTTCAGCAGTCAAACATGAGTGGCGACTGGCTCCACGTCTTTGCTGCGGAACTCGCTCTGCGTGGCAAAATGAAGAGCCAGAGGTCCGCAATTGAAGTCAACCACCTTGCCGCATATTGGCCATCGGCCTTAACGCGATCTGATTGGCTCATTCCGGACGGTGATCAAACAGTGCTCAATAACTTGCGCTTATTCCAGCAAGCTTGCCAGGCGGATTCTGCCGCAGCAACCATTGGCGACTGGTACCAGAAAGGTGCCATTCGCCGGAACTTTATGGAATGCTTCCAGGACTGGCAGCTTGTAGGTATGGGCCAAAAAACGGAATTTTCAGCCTTCGACGTCGATCGCTTTTTTGGGGTTCTGAGTCATAGCGAGCTAGACGAATGGGAAGAGCACTATGGCGCGGGGCATCTCACTCATTGTTTGCGTCCCCTTCGTCAACGCCTCCGAAAATTTCATCACGTGATGACGGATGATTCGGAGGCAGCAGATTCAAACCTCTCGACATTTTTGCAACGCATCGCGAAAATGAATTTAAACCTCGAGAGGCGAGATTACCGCTTTCGGACCATCTTAGGCGGGCACAATCTAACTAGATTGGCACTCAGAGACACTTGGCAGGAGGAAGAGCGGCTAGCAAACCTTTCATGCGCGCTGGCCCTCCTTGCGAGGGCTCACGGACAAGGCATCATCACGCTTGCTGACTATGAAGAGATGATCTCTCAGATCTTCGAGACAACTGCCAACCTCAACCTGATCCTCAGCTTCGCCCCAGAACTCCTAACCTTCTGGCTCGGATTCTGGGAGATTACCCTGAAACCAATTTCTTATAAGGAGAACCGATGAAACGCGAAATTGATCCGATTGCCCTACATGATGACTTACGGGACCGGCTTTCCCGCTACCTGCTGACCGCCCTTCCCATTAGTGAGCGCTTTCCCGCACTCAGGAAAGAGGCGCAAACGTTACTCCTAAAAGATGAACGGATCGTCAAGGGGCCGTTTATCGAAGCCATGGCGGACTTCCCAAAGGGTTGCTCGCTCAAGGACCTTGTTGAAGAGGGAATGCTTCACCCTGGATTTGCCAAGTTGCATGTGGAGGACGACGGAGATTCAAGCGAATATCATCGCCCCCTGCATGAACATCAGGAAAAGGCCATTCGGCGGATCGCGGGAGATGGAAACAACCAGATCATCGCTACCGGAACCGGTTCAGGTAAAACAGAGTGTTTCTTTTATCCACTGCTTGATCGTCTCCTGAAAACGGAGAAGTCCGCGCCTGGTGTCAGAGCCATCTTGGTGTACCCTTTGAATGCCCTGGCAAACGACCAATTATACCATCGCCTTGTTCCCACCATCGCTCATCAACTCCAAGAGTTCGGCCTGACGATCGGTCGCTATACCGGCGCAACCGACTCACGAAAAGACCGCGATGAACTGGAGCGAGAGTTCCTAGAGAACTCAACCTTCAAGTCCATGTTTGACAATCAGATCCCAGTCAATTGGTTGCTGAGCAGGCAGGAGATGAGAGACACCCCGCCTGATATCTTGGTGACCAACTACGCCATGTTGGAGCACTTAATTCTGCTTCCGGTTAACCGGCCCGTGTTTCACGGATGCGATTTGCAATTCGTTGTCTTGGACGAGGTGCACACCTATGATGGAGCCCAAGCGACGGAGGTTGCCTTTCTGCTCCGTAAGCTCAAGGCTCTCTTTGCGGCGGATTCAGACCCGCAGTTCATTGGTACGAGTGCCAGCCTCTCGAAAGACGCTTCTGAGCAGATTCAAAAGTTCGCGCGGAAGCTGTTCGGGGCGGATTTCGGAGCCCCTATAACGGCGAAGCGCAAGCCGCATCACGCCTTGCGTCATGGTGATAAAGGGGAGGCGCTGTCCGCTGAGCAATGGCAGACACTCCACTCCACGCTTGGTGATGTCCGCAATGAGGCCGACACGACGCAGCAAAAAGTGATGTGGACAAATGCGTGCATCGAAGCCGATGTCGATCTCATCTCGGATGATCAGGTCACCCTGAGTGCCAGCCTTTGTGATCTGCTCGGCAGAAACCCTCAAATTCGAAAGGCCTCTGAATATTTGAGCAACAACGGCTTTGTTTCATTTACTGACCTTCAAGGAGAGGTTTTTCCCGAAGAAGGAGTCGAGGAAGGTGAACGTGCACTAAAAGGCATGATCGCATTAGGGGCTTACGCCCGTGAAACCACTAGTGGATTCCCCCTCCTTCCTTCCCGGTATCACTTCTTCGTCAATGGCATGGATGAGTTTACTGTCGAACTCGTGCCACACACGAAAAATCAAGAAGGATGTGAGCAACTAAAAATCGGCCTTGAGTACTTCGACGAGGAAAAGAAAACCCCACGGTTCCGGCTCCTCACCTGCCGCACGTGTGGTGAATTGTACACAGAGGGATTCACTCGGAACGAAACGTTGGAACCCACGGCACCGCGTTCGGGGTCAAAAGGCTGGCGGCGAAACATTTTCTGGTTGCGCCCCAAGGAGCAAGACTTGGACTCTGAGGAAGAGTTGGAGGCTCAGCCGGCGTCAAGTGGTGATACCTGCTTCCTCCATCCGGCCAAAGGCTTGTTTCGAAACCAGTTAACTCCCGAAGAAGAGGAGGAGTTGGGATGGATCCAAACACGCCGAGTGATCTTGAGCTTGGAAGATCGCAACGACGAAGCTTCCCGAGAGTTGTTATACTGCTGCCCCTCTTGTGGCTCCAGCAGTCGTCGAATGGAAATCGTGACGGGATTTCACCCCGGCGACCAAGCGATGACCCTAGTCGCTGCAGAAATTTTATATGAACATCTGCCCGTAAATCCAAACCGGCTGATACGGAACAAACTTCCAGGAGAAGGACGAAACCTTCTCGTCTTCAGTGACAACCGGCAGGATGCCGCCTTTTTCGCGCCAAACTTTCAAAAAACCCACTCCGGCGTGGTCTTGCGAAATGGAATTATGAGAGTTCTTTCTGAATGTGAACGCGCCTTGAAGGTTAATAACTTGGCCATCGCTCTATGCGAGTATCCTCAAATCAAACGCGGAATGATGCGGCATAACGAGCCTATCGACCAAGAAGGCCTAGAAGAGGTTGTAGTAGGGAAGATTTTAGGAGAGTTCTGTTCTGGTCGAGGCACCCGATTTGCGTTGGAGGACTTAGGCCTCGTCAAGGTCGATTACACCGTTGACTTGCACGAAATTGCTGAAGAGGCGGGCTTAGAGCTAGAAAATGCAGGTGATATTCTTGGCTGGATTTTGGATGAACTGCGTCGCCGCCGATCCATCAGCATGCCCAAGGGGGGCGGGATCAAGCCGACCGATGAATATTACTGGACGTTTCTCAACCAAAGAGAACGTAATACTTCTTTAGAAGGGAGTCAGGGCGCAAAATTCTCTCTCCTGCCCACCCCAGGCTATAATAACACCTTTAGCAAATTTCTCTCTGGGAAGTTGAAGATTCCAAATTGGGAAGCATGGGTCATCCGCGCTTGGGAACTTCTATCTGACGATGAAACCAGGCTTTTGATTTCACCCGAGGCATCTGGGGATAATCCTCACCGTGTGGTAAATTCGGCCAAAATAAAGTTGAGCTTGAGTCGGCCCGAATCACTCCGCCAGTGCTCCAATTGCAACCGTATTTTTCAGCGAAACTTAGGTGGCCACTGTCCCGTTTCCAAATGTGTTGGCTCCCTTAAGCCCATTCCTGCAGATCGCTGGAAAGAACGCTTAAAAAATAATCACTATATTCACTCTCACTTAAAAAAATCCCCGATTCCTTCAGCAATTTGTAGAGAGCACACCGCAGCCTTGTCATCGGGAATACGGGAGGGCATTGAGCGCGGCTTCAAATCATCGAAGCCGAGAGAGAAAGTGAACCTCATTAGCTGTTCGACAACGATGGAGATGGGAATCGACCTCGGAGACCTCGAAGGAGTGCTCCTGCGGAATGTTCCTCCGGAGATAGGAAATTACCAACAGAGAACAGGCCGTGCCGGACGGCGTGCTCAAGCTGCACCGGTGTCGGTCACGTATTCGCGAAGAACCCGCTACGATCAGGAACTGTTCCACCGAGTCCAAGACTTTCTCAAAAAGGAGCCCCGAACGCCCTTCGTCCATTTAGCAAACCAGCGCCTGATTCGACGTCACCAATATTCTATCTTGCTAGGCGGCTTCCTCCAGCACCTCCCAAACGTTGCCCAAGCCACCAGAAGCATACAGATCGGTGAGTTTTTTGGCCTACCAAGAGTGAATTTCAGGGCGGATGGCTTAGATGACGAGGCTCAAGAACTCACCTCGTACCCTGAAGATGAACAGCGTATCTACCTGCGGGAGTTGGGGGAGTGGTTGGTTAGCCCTGAATCGGATTCATCAATGGAGGCGGCGGAAGCGCTAGTTAAGCTCACGGCTGAAGTCATGGATAATGAAAAGGATGCCAAACGTATCCAAGTTAGTAGAGAGGAATTGCGTCAAGAGTTTGCCGAAGAACTTGAAGAGGTGATGACCCAATTTCTAAACAGGTATCGATATTTTTACCAAGAGCGTGAAAACCGCCTGACTCCGGGAAAGATTGATCCGTTAGCCACGAGTTTTCAACGCTGGATGTTAAAGTGGATGCAACAGCAATTCATCGGCTTCATGACGCGACGCGGCTTGATCCCCACTTACACTTTCCCAGTGGATAATATTCAGCTCGAGGTGCTTCGCGAAGGGAGAAACCATGTCCCCTGGGGGCAAGATATCCAGCTCGATCGGGATGCAAAACTGGGCATCGTGGAATACGCTCCGGGGGCAGAAGTCGTGGCAAACGGACGCGTGTGGACCTCACGTGGGATCGGATATTACCCGAACCATTTCATGCCGGTCATGCACTATAAAATTTGCCCGAAGTGCCGCACTGTATCGCAAGAAATCATGGAGGATTTGGTTCCCTCAGCATGCCCCCGCTGCTCTGAACGTCTGCCAGATCAAGCCCGCAAATTCATCGAACCAAGAAACTTCATTACCTCGGTAAAAGAGGACAAAGGCAAGATGCCAGGGCAATCGAGGAAACGTCCGCCGATGGCCCTTGAGTCTCAAATGGTAAGCGGCGCCAAGGACTCCGCTTTTTCCAAGAGTGAGACTTTTGGAGTATCTTGGGCCATTCAGGATGCAAAACTCGGCCAAATGCTTGTCGTCAACCAAGGGAAGGGCAGGGGCTTTAGGAAGTGCGGATGTGGATATGCGGAAGTCGTGGAGAACCGTGACCGGGAAAGATGGAAATTTACAGGTGATCATCACCATCCCTATTATGGGAAAAAATGTGACCGGAAGTTTGTTCAAGTGATGGATCTGGCCCACATGTTTATGACGGATGTACTTCAGCTGAGAATCGAGTCCTCCATCTTGATCCCAGCTGATCTCCCAAGCGAACTGCAGGTCGAACATCGTAGTTGCGTGGCAAGGACAGTTACTGAGGCCTGCCGCCTTGGATTGGCAAAGCAGATTGGGATCCGAGATACAGAGGTCGCGGGAACATTCCAGTGGATGCTGGGAACAGGTCTTGAAGTCGTACTCTACGATGCGGTTTCTGGGGGTGCAGGATATGTATACTCAATACACACAGAGGAATCTCCCGAGACTCTGCTGGAAGCTGCGGTTGGTATTCTAACATGTTCAATGTCGTGTACAAACGGCTGTAGCGCTTGCCTTCAAACCTATGGCAATCAGATGCACTGGGATATGTTCAGAAGAAGGGATGCAAAGAATTGGATCGAAATGGTTTTGCGCCGGAAACGTACGCCTCTACACGAGCGTCTAAAGGTCGAGGAAACAAACTGGACCCAGATCGAAGATTTGTGCGCTGCAAACAACCAGATTACGATCCTTGCGGAGCGTTTGGGTAATTTCGTCGGCTCTGCATGGCGCGAGGGCGAGGCCGGCCAAGAACTACCTGCTCTCAAGGAGAGATTTCCGAAATGGTATGAACGTTTCAGGCCCTGGCTGGCTGAAGGGAAAACGGTCGAGTTATTTGTCCGAGTCCTGCCGGACTGGAAGGACAACAAGCTTCCACTTGCGATTTACTTCGCAGATGCGATCCGCGATCACGTCCGAAATGGAGAACTAAAAATCTACAAGCTCCCCAATGACTTAGTCCTTGAAGAGGAGCTTGCCGAACTACGCATTTATGCCGAAGGATCTTCAGAGAAGCAATTCGCCGTATATTCTGAAAATGCTCATGCCGACCTTTTGACAGAGGACTGGATGGGAAAGGAGATGCAGCTTCTTCTTTCACGCAGTATCCCAGACATCCAAGCCCTTCGAGATGCCAGCGACTTAGTCACGGTCGAGGATCTCGACACACCAGAGACTCTCAGCCGTTGGTCTTACCGTGATCATGATAGCCGTGATTTCAAGCGGGACCTTGAAATGCTCGAGGGAAAGAAAGTTAAGAAAATCATCATTCAAGATCCATACTGCATTACTGAAAATGGTATGAAAACGACCCCTGAATTCTTGAAAATGGCAATGGAGCGCCTCGATGGAAACCCTGAAAGTATTCATATAACGTTCAACGCCCGAAACCGGAAGCTCCCGCAAGGGAACGGTAAACTGATGGAAGGCAAGTTAAGTAACGACTATCCTGATATTCAGGATATCCGAGTGAATGGTCGGCAAAACAGAGACACCCACGACCGCAGCATCACATTCGTATTAGAATCGAAGGAGCGGATTGTATACGAGCTGTCCGGTGGCATTGATCGCTACATGGATAAGCGGTTCGAGACCAGAGTTTATGCCTTCCAGACCTAGGCTTGTTTCGTGGAATTCTGGATCTAGCAACCTGATACAGGGCTACTCCTTTTCATCTGGAATGGAGGTGCGAACCACACGAGCCGTCTCTGCTCCGCTCCGGACCTGCGCAATCGCCGCCTCTCTCCGAACGCCATGGCAATTTTTCAGTTTAGGAATCGAGAACGCCATCGAAAGAACGTGTGGATTATAAGGATTCGAAATTTGATCTTTGAAGCAATTAGCCGGAGGT
>Ga0114956_1003955_pt1 | contig 11368 bp, 8 predicted proteins | sample MaitaG_FD_87304 | JGI IMG/M metagenome (GOLD analysis project Ga0114956, IMG submission 87304) | Marine algal microbial communities from Maine, USA - Maine_Asex2 metaG | ecosystem: Host-associated > Algae > Red algae > Unclassified | place: Maine, USA | collected 2015-01-05 | reverse complement strand
CGCGCGGTGGAAATGGACTACGCCGCAATGGCGGTCACCGATGAAAATTCGCTGGCGGGTGTGGTCAGAGCATTTGGAGCCGCACGACATACGAAACTGAAACTAATCATCGGCGCTGAAATCATCCTCAACGACGCGCCGCCAATGCTATTATGGGCGACCAACAGAGCATCGTACGGGCGTCTGTCTCAGTTGATCACCATTGGTCGCCGCCGCGCGCCCAAAGGACAATGCTGGTTGTCGCTGGAAGATGTGCTGACGTCTGCCCAAGGGTTATTGGCTGGCGTCCTGCCTTCGTTTGCCGGCGACCGATCCCGCGCTGAATTTATCATCAACGATCCCACCCATGCCAGTTACCCTTGGTTCGCTCAAGGCTCCGCATACGATCACGCGCTGGAAAAGATGAACCGCGTGCGTGAAGTCTTCGGCGATCGCGCTTACCTCATGGCGGCGTTATATAAAGGCATCGACGACGATTGGCGACTGCAGCAGATCCAATCACTGAGTCAAAAAACGGGGCTGCCACCGGTGGCCAGTGGCGATGTTTTGTACCACACGCCGTCGCGGATGTTGCTGCATGATGGACTGACAGCGGTGAAGTACAAAACCACGATCGCCGCTGCTGCGGATCGGTTGTTGCCTAACGCTCAGCGTCATCTGCACACCGTTTCCCATCGCCAGCAAAGCTTTCAACGGCTACCTGGAGCATTTGAACGCACGATGGAGATCGCTGATCGCTGCCGATTCTGTTTGAGCACATTGCGCTACGAGTATCCCCAAGGACTATCGCCTGCAGGTGAAACTGAAACCAGTTACTTGCGGCAACTGACCGAATCGGGGATCAAAGAACACTACCCACAAGGCACACCCGAGAAAATCAGACGACAAGTCGAACATGAACTTGAGCTGATTGAGGAACTGAACTACGCCGCTTATTTCCTGACCGTCTGGGATCTCGTCCGTTTTGCGCGGCAGCACGAAATACTCTGCCAAGGTCGAGGTTCGGCGGCAAATTCGGCGGTCTGCTATTGCTTGGGAATCACAGCCGTGGATCCGATGTCGACGGATCTGCTGTTCGAACGTTTCATCAGCCGCGAACGCAACGAAGTCCCAGACATCGACGTTGATTTCGAACACGAGCGGCGGGAGGAGGTTCTGCAATATCTGTACGAGAAGTACGGACGTGACCGCGCGGGGATCGCGGCGACGGTGGTGACGTATCGCTCACGTAGTGCCATTCGCGACATGGGCAAGGCGTTAGGACTGTCGCTTGATCGTGTCGGCGCGTTGACCAAACAGATCGAACATTTCAGCCAAGACCACAAACTGGAAATGAGGTTGCCCGAAGCAGGAATGGATCCTCAATCCGAAACCGGACAGCGGCTAATCTTCTTGGTCAACGAACTGCTTGGGTTTCCCCGCCACCTGTCGCAACACGTCGGCGGGATGGTGATGACCCGCGGGAGATTGGACGAACTGGTCCCAATTGAAAACGCGTCGATGGCCGACCGGACGGTGATCCAATGGGACAAAAATGACTTGGAGGAACTGGGGCTGTTGAAGGTTGACTGTTTGTGTTTGGGGATGCTGACGGCGATTCAAAAGTGTTTTGATCTGGTGCGGCAGCACTGGGATCGTGATTTAACGCTGGCGAATTTGCCGCAAGATGATCCTTTGGTTTACGACATGATCTGCGAAGCGGACACCGTCGGCGTGTTTCAAATCGAAAGTCGAGCGCAGATGACGATGCTGCCACGACTGCGTCCGCGGTGCTGGTACGATCTGGTTATCGAAGTTTCTCTGGTGCGCCCCGGTCCAATCCAAGGCGACATGGTCCATCCGTACTTACGCCGTCGCAGTGGGCTCGAGCCGGTCGAGTATCCCAACGACGCGATAAGAAAAGTGCTCCAGCGGACTTTAGGGGTGCCAATCTTTCAAGAACAAGCGATGAAATTAGCCGTGGTGGCCGCTGGTTTTACGCCCGGAGAGGCCGATCAACTCCGCCGTGCGATGGGCGCGTGGCGAAAGACGGGAGTGATCGAAAACTTTCAAAAGAAGCTGTTCGCGGGCATGAAACAGCGCGGGTTGTCAGAGAAGTTTGCGGATCAAGTGTTTCGTCAGATTGCGGGTTTCGGTGCCTACGGTTTTCCCGAATCGCATGCGGCCAGTTTCGCGTTATTGGTTTACGTGTCGTGCTATTTGAAGTTTCACTACCCTGAAGCATTTTGTGCGGCGCTGATTAACAGTCAACCGATGGGATTCTATCAACCGGCTCAATTAGTCGCCGACGCACAGCGTCATGATGTTCAGGTGTTGGGTGTGGACGTGAACTTTAGCCATTGGGACTGCACGTTGGATGCCGAGCAATCCATTGAGCGGCCAGGCGATAGCCACGGGTGTTTGGGACGCAACGAACCGACGGCTAGCGCCCTGTCGCTCACGGATAAGCCGCCGTCAAAACGCATTGCACTGCGGTTGGGGATGCGCATGGTGCGTGGCTTGCGTGAACCGGAAGCTCTGCGCGTGATCGACGCAAGAAAGGACGGACCGTTTGAAAGTGTGGCCGATTTCGCGCGGCGAACGCGCCTAACACAGTTCGTGATGCAACAGCTAAGTGATGCCGACGCATTTGAATCGGTGAAACAGGATCGGCGCGAGGCATTGTGGCAGTCGCTGGGCCAGGAAAAAACGCCGCTCGACCAACCCTTGTTCAGCGGTCTCGCCGTCGACGATGATGACACCTTAGCGTTGCCGAAACTGACTCCGCAGGAACAAGTCGTGGAAGATTACTCTTCGGTCGGGCTGTCCTTGCGGGCTCATCCTGTTTCCTTTCATCGTGCGGAATTAAATGCCAGTCGCGTGACTTGCTGCGGCGATCTGGCCAACCACCCCAACGATCGCTACGTACACGTGGCCGGATTGGTGATTATGAAACAGCGGCCCGGCACCGCCAAAGGCATCACGTTTGTGACACTGGAGGACGAAACGGGCGTCGCCAATCTGGTGATCAAACCGACGATCTGGGAGAAACACTACCGCATCGCGCGGCAATCATCGGCTTGGCTGGTACACGGGAAACTCGAGATCCGTCAGCGCGTGGTGCACGTGCTGGTCAATCGAATCGAAGGATTGTCTGAGAAAGTTGCCGAGGTGAAACTGCGGAGGCGCGAGTTTCATTGACTCGATGTCACTTTTCGATGTCAATCCAGACCAATCGATGATCGGTCGCCTTGACCAGATCGGCCCCTTCTTCGTCGGGTGCTGGCCAGTAAACGCCACTGCCGGTGATCGCGAGCGTCTTCGATGGCAGACAATAATCTATTCTCAGATTACCAACGTTGTGGTCACCGAAATCAGCCGTGTCTTGTAAGGGGTCTCCCGTCTGCGAATCGTTCAACCCGCCCTGCTCCTTTGAATATCGCGCCCCGCCAGTGCTTTGCGGAGTGAAGGAGCTGTTTACCAGCGGATGGTTAAGCATTAGGTTTGCTGCGTCGCCGAAACTGTCTCCATCGTTGGGATCCGCATTTTGATCGCCAACGATCACAAAGTGACTTCCTTCGGTCAGACCACCTTTTTTCCCGTTGTCGTCATACAGATAGTCGCACTGATTACTAATATAGTCAGCGAACAAACGGATTTCGTCATGGTTACGTTTGCCGTTACGATCCTCGTCTCCATCAAATGCAGGCGGCGTCGGATGCGAAGCCAACAAATGAATCGTCTTGCCATCGACGTCGATGGGAACATCCCAATGGCTTTTGGAAGACAGCCGAAACACGGCTACCGCTTCATCAGAATAGAACGGCAAATTCGTTTCAGGAACCACCGGCCAAGCCGCCTCCGGCATGTCCTTCCAAAGAAATTTTTGAAACGTACGGACTTTGTCAGATTCAATAGGGTACTTTGAAAGCACCACCATCGCGTACTGCCCGGGGAACACTCCGTAGCCGAACGCGTCGTTAGGAGTCCCCGTTTCTCCGTCGCCATTGAGATCGACTCCCGAATCCACACCGGTGTTCGATGGTGCTATATATCGGTATTCAAACTTGATAGGCTGTTGACCGTTTTGACCGACGGCCAGAAATTTTGATTCAAAATCAGCAACCCCCTGCCCTGCTTCGTCGTAGTCGAATTCGTTCAACAGAATGACATCAGGTTTAACGCGCTGGATGATTTCGGCGATACGGCAGAAATTCAGGCCCTTGCCCGTCGCCAATTTTTTCTTCAACAGTCCTTCGGTCTTGCGATTAAAAGAGATATTGAATGTTGCGAAACGCACGGAAGTTTTCTCAGCATCCACGTTCTGTGTTTGGCCTAAAGCGTTTCCGCTAAATAGCAACCAAACAAGCAAGAACGATGGCAGGATTAACGATCGCATGGAGTGGCTCGTTTCAAACGTGTTTATTGATGATCCGCAAACAGTCCCCCAAGTAACTGCGACCAAAATGGTTCAGATGATTAAGGTAGTGATAGAGCGAGTAGATTTCGATTCGTTCACTTACCCCGCCCTCAGGTGGGCGACATTCGTGATAGGCTTCAAAACATTGGTGATCAAAACCGCCGAACATTCTCATGATACTGAATTCTGCCTCACTGTGCGAATAAGAAACGGCCGGATCGATCAGAACAGGCTGTTGATTCTGGTCGCACAAAAAATTCCCGTTCCATAAATCGCCATGAATTAGCGATGGAACTGCGGCAACTTGCTCAAGCAACACAGACACGTTTCCCAGAAACTCTTCAAATCGGACGGCATCACTTTTTGAGAAATAGCCGTTGCCGTGAGCGTGTCTAAATTGGAAACGCAGGCGACGGTCGCAAAAAAACGACGCCCAAGATTTGGCCCACCGATTGATCTGAGGCTTCGCCCCAATCACATTATCCGCCTCCAAACCAAACTCCGGGCTGGGAGTTGGGGCACCGTGTAGCTCCGCCAATTTTTGACCAAATCGTTGCCAGAACCCCGCTTCAATCCTTGAGGGCTCAATCCATTGCATGATCAAATAAGGTTGGGGAGACTGCCCAACGGCAATGACTTCCGGAGTGGCAATCGTGCCGGTGTCCGCGATTGCCGAAAGCCCTTGTGCTTCTGTTTGAAATCCGACGTTTGCGTCGCCAGCAAGTTTCACCAGCACGGAGTTACCGCAGTTAAGTTTCAACTTCAACACTTCATTGATACAACCCCCAGAGACCGGCGTGGAAGAAGCAATCACGCTGCGGGCGCCTAAAGTCTGCTGCAGAATATCGTTGAGAAAGTTCAATCAAGGCCTTTGTCGAACAACCACTAAATTGTCTAAGTATAGAAACAACCAACCGGCATCCACACTTTTTCACCACTCATTCCGATGTCAGATGTTGGTAAATTTTGGGAACCGCCGCCGCAATCATGTCGACAACATACTCAAACCCTTCATCACCACCGTAGTAGGGATCGGGAACATCGGTCGGCCATTGATCGTCCAAGAAATGGCTCAACAATTTGACAGACGCCGTCGGGCTAGAATTCATCCGCTGTATGTCTTGAAGATTTTCTCGGTCCATCGCAATGACCAAGTCGAAAGACTCTAAATCATCGGGAACAATCTTGCGGCTACGACTTTGCAGATCGTAGCCGCGTCGTGTGGCTGTCTGCCTCATACGAGCGTCGGCCAGTTTGCCTTGGTGATAGCCGATCGTGCCGGCCGAATCGACGATGATTTCCTGACTACGATCCTGCTGGAGAATGTATGAGCGAAAAATGCCTTCTCCTGTCGGTGAACGACAGATATTCCCAAGGCAGACAAATAAAATGGATTTGGGTTCGTTTTTCACGAGGTTCAATACAAAAAAAGGACAGCGATCTGAATTACAAATCGGGTCCTTATTTTATCTTACTTCTAAAGCGATGGAAAACGTCTTTCGGTCGACGCCAAGAAGGTTCCAAGCTAATTCCTAAAATAGGATTAGTTACTGTTGATCGTCTGAATTTCTTTACCGCTGGTTTCAAAAAGCGAATTCGTGTTCGTACCGACCAGGCCGATGCTGGCGATACATACGATGACGATCAATGCGAGCATAACTGCGTATTCGACCGCAGTTGGGCCGGATTCGTCCTTAATGAAACGTTGAAGCTTTTGCGTGACGGTGTTCTTCATTTGAATTATTTTGGGTTGGCGAAGAGATTTAATTTAAAAGAATGCTTGGAAGATCGAAGCCGAAACAGAACGACTTTCCACTTGAAACCTAAGCCACGCACTGTCAACGTGCGATTAAATTTTGCAAAAATACTGAAACTATGTCACAGCAGGGTCGAATCTTTTACTTCATAAAGATCGCCTATCAGCTTCCGAACCAAGACTTCGACTCAGAGTGCCGATTTAGCTTAAGTTTCTCGCGGATTTCGTCTTTCAGATGGTCTAACACCGAGTCACGATTCGTATTATTGAGAATATCCGTTACAACCGATTTAGCCGATCCAGTCCCCCACGCTCCGCCCTGTTCGAAGTACCGCTTGGCCGACTGGCCGATGATGTAAGACGTGAAACCCGCCGCTGCCCCTTGAGGTATTACCGTGAAGGGTACGCCAAAACCCAACGTCACAGCTTTGAACAAACTAGCGCCGTAGTTCGTCATCTCACCCAACGCATAAATACCGCCTGCGGCACCGATGGTACGCGCAAGGCCACGGGCTTGCGTCATGGAGAAGTTTAGCCCGTACACTTTGGACAACGTCACGATCATCAACGCATCAATGGCCAGCCCACCCAAGACATCCAATACCGGCACCGCGTTGAGCGCGACGACCATAGCTTTGGTGGCCGCCATCGTCCAAATAATTTGGTCTGCCTGTTTGTTCCGCATTTCGACCCGCATCTTTGAAACGATGTCGCTCTTGTCCGCCGCATACAACGCTGCGTTAAGCGCGATCAAACCGAGGCCCTCGCGTTCGAGCGTCTCGAGGATCAGTGACTTGAGATTCGCTACATCGGGTTCGGGCTTACGCCATTCTACTTTCTCACTGCCATCGGGTTGTTCGATGACATATTCTATCTCCCTTGGATCAGCACTTGTCAGCACGAAATGGTCAGGAGGTACGAAGCCCTCGAGCCGCCCCTTAAGCAGTGTGACCAATTTTTCTTTCTGTTCTTCGGTGTACAGGTCAATTTTATTGAAAACGACGATGATCGGTTTTTGAATTGCCGCCAGTTCGACCAGCGCCGCATATTCGGTTTCATTCAGATCCGAATCGGTCACAAAGAGAATTAGATCCGACCGTCGCGCTGTCGTTTCTGCCAGTTCAGCGCGATCGGCTCCGTCGACTTCATTGATGCCGGGGGTGTCAATGATGACGACCTCGGATTTTTCCAATCCAGGAATCACATGCCCTGAGCCTTCCCAGTTGGTGCCCCAGATTTGCTTCGTCCAACCGCCCTGCACATCGACCTCCGCCACCGCGCGACCTATCAAGGCATTGATCATCGCCGATTTCCCCGTGCTGATTTCGCCAAAGATGACAATCTCGACGCGACCGCTGGTGACCTTGTCGTACATCTCGGTCAGCTGCGCGATATCGTTTTGCAGTTTTTCGCGTTCTGAATCGGGACAGCCACGAAGCTGTTTCAACGTGTCTTCAACGACCGCGACGGCTTCACGGTAGTTGGGGTCTTGAGCGGATGTTTGAGGGGCTTCGGTCACGGTAGACTCGAGGGATACAAAGGTGAAGAGACTAAAAAAATGCGTTTACGTCTAAAATTACGATCACGTTAATAATCTGAACAGTTGCGGTTGTTTCAATCAGCTGTCGGTTCCAAGTTTCTCACGCGCCGTTTGAACCAATTTACGCAGCTCGTCAACGGCGGTGACTTTCTCCCACTGTCGTCTGGCCAAACCTGACAACCCGCCTTCGGGTTGTTGCATTTCGTTGCGGAAGTATTCGATGAAGACAGCGCCGATCCATTTCGTCACCAACGCTTGAACAACGCCTTGCAACGCTCCGCCGGCAATTGTACCCGCGAATGGAACCGTCTTCAGTAAAGAGGCTCCCACGGCCGTTGCCGCCAACCCGATGCCCTGAGCCCCCAACATACCGACCAAATTCTTGCCCATTTCAGACAACCACTTGGATGCGGTTTGCAGGTCGACTTTTTGTTGATATACGTCTGCCAGATCAAGAATCATCTTCGTTGAGATCGCGGAACCCGCCAAAAGATCGACCAACGGGAAGGGACTCACCGCCGCCACACCTCCCGCTCCCCACATGTATTTATCGACGATCGCCCAAGCCCGTTTGTCCAGCGATTCCTGTGCGCGCTGACGAGCTTTTTCGACCAAACCGCGTGACTGCAACAGCACATTGGCCATCAGCAATTCTTTGCCCTCTTTTTTCACGATCGAGATCATGCGCTGAGCCAAGGGGCCAATATCAGCTTCGGTGGTGACCGTTTCATCTTCAGTTGATCCATCAGCCATAATTTTGCGGCGGGTGCGATGGCCGGGCTGAGCCTGAATGGCGACGATGTCATCTGATTCGACGAACCCATTGGTTTGCCGTGAAATCTGGCCGATCAGTTTTTCTCGGTCAGACTGACTGTACCAGTCGGACTTATTTAAGCAAATGATGGCTCGTTTTTCCATCTGCCCTAATTTTTCCAACAACTCATGTTCACTTTCCCGCAGCGGACCATCGACGACGACCAAGACTAAATCAGCGTCTTTGGCTGCCTCCCCGGCGATGGCAACATGATCGGCCCCGTCCACTTCACCGATTCCCGGCGTGTCGACCAGCGTGACCTTGTCGTTATTGGGCCACGGAATCTCGTTTCGTGTGATGGTCGTTCCACCACGCACATCAGTAGAAAATGTATTACGCCCTGAAAGTAAATTCAGCACCGAAGACTTGCCCGAAGAAATGGTCCCAAAGGCGACGATCTCCAGCGTCTGTTGATCACGTTTATACTCAATCTCTTGGATCAGCGGGTCCAATTGCTGCTGGATCTCGACGTCGTCACCGGCCCCCAGTCGAAGCTTTTCAACCTGCTCTAAATTCTCTTCGATCTCTTTCGATTTCTGGTTTTCCGATAGCTGACTGGGATTCAAGTTGCGTCGCTGGCGGCGAATTTTCTTCGCGACAGAAGAGCCCCACAACTTCCATATCGTCCAAACGGCACTGCCGATCAACAGAACCGCCCCCAGCCCTACCACCAGTAGATAGATGAAACCCCAAATTGAGCCCAAGGCATCGACTGTGCGATAATTGGAGATGATCAAGTTGGGTAGGTAGATCAACGCCAGGCCAATGACCGCAGCAACGACCAACAACAGCAAACCCGAAAATGTTTGACCAATTTTCATAGAGACCGTTGACGATGAAAAGAAAGACAGTGAAAGAAAGACGTATAAATTTTGAGCGACTGCGGCTACGTTTATATTAGCCATCTCAGCTATAAATCAAACACCACCATCATTATCGGACAGTCATCAAAACCATCATTGTTCGCCAAGCGAAAGTTGTTTTGTGCGGGCTCATCGGCTCCGAAGACACCGACCGCGCGGAATTTTTCGAATATTCAGCTGTTAATTCGGCTGTTTTATGAGTGTTAGACAGCTGAATTCGAGGCCCGACGGCGTGGTGGGGGCTCAAGGGAAACAGAAATGGCCCGACAATCAAATTGACTGCCGAGCCACCGGAAGTGGCAAAGAAGAATTCTTGCCAACTTTATTTCGGAACTTAATAAGCGGCTACTTCTTGGATGATTTCCCCGATTTGAGCTGCCTGATTGTTCGATCGATTGACCGCAAATTCTTTTTTACGAACGCATCTCGATCGGTCTCGATCATTTCCAAAAGGCGGTTGGTTCGTTTCAATCGTTGTTCAATGTGACGTTTTTCAATCTCCAACATTTGCCGGCGATTATCCACAAACACCTCGACTAAGGCATCCAACTGTGATCGCAGTTCGGGGTCGTCTTGATTGGCAAGTCGTGCCGTCACCATTTCAATCTCGGACTTCACCTTCCACTGCTCGACCAAAGCGGCGTAACGTTCGGGTTGTTTGTCTTTCACGGCCTTCATTTTGAACAAGGTTTTGCCGATGCGGTTGACCGCTGATCGAAACTTAGCCGGTTGTTTTTTTTCCAACGTCAACAACAGTTGTTCCATCTTGCCATGGTTCTCTTGAACGAATTCCATGACTGACGTACGCCGACGTTGGAATATTTCCTCCCTTGCCGAATCCATTTGCGCGACGGCTTCGGTCGAGCCCAAAAACACGCTGCCAACCAGCAACAACATGGCAACGTAAAATTGAGACGGAAGTGATTTGAAATTAGCCATTACAACTCGCCTTTACATTTCGCCCTTAGACAGGCTTGATCCCGACATTGCCGAAGCAAAAATTGACGCAAGATCGCTGTCGACAAGCAGAGCTTCCGCGATCTCTTCAGAATCACTGTCGATGTCGGTATAGGCTTGCTCCAGCGAATCACCAGCGACACCCGGTGCCCAACTTTCTGATCGATCATTGTGCAGGTTTTCCCAGCGGTACATTTCGACAGTCTGATCCCACATATCAAGTTCATCGTTGCCGATCGTCGAAGTTTCCAATGGATGACTGGAATCAACCGATCTAACGGCGAAATCGTCGAAGCGGGCGACATCGTCGAAGCGGGCGACATTTGGCAATAGCTGCCACACAGAAACGATGACGAAAAATCCTGCCGCTGTTACAGCCACCCAACGCCACCAGAATGAATGCTGGGTTGTAACAGGTTGGCTATGATGCCGCTGGCGGGTCGCAAGGGATGCTTTTCTATCGGACAAAGTCTCAATCGCACCGCAAGTCAACGAAGACAAAGAAACGGCGTCAGCAACCGCAACCTGCGCTTCGAGGTCATCGGCGATCCGCTGCTCAAACTGTATCGATTGCTCGGCCGACAGTTCTCCAGCGACGTAGCAAAACGCCAGCCAATGGAGTGTGCTTTCAAACTCGGCGGCATCGTGATTGTTTTCGGTATTCTTCATCAGCGTTTCAACTATCGACCTAATGATCATTTTGAAAGTGATCTAAAACTGATTTCAATTTCTTAAGGCTACTGTGCATCCGGGCCAGCACCGTTCCCAACGGAAGGTCCAATTCGTCGGCAATCTCTCTAAACTTGAGTCCTTGATAAATTCTTTTTTCAACGACTTCGAACTGCTCATTGGACAACTGTTGCAGCGCCTCGGTGACCTGTGACTGCAATTCTTTTTTAAGTATCTGAGTATCGGGGGCGTTCGTTTCGCGACCGACCCAATCGACTTGCCAAGCAAATTTTTCGAGATGTTTGGTTGCGGTCGCTTGTTTGCGTCGGACAAGCATCGCCTCGTTATAGCCGACGCGAAACAGCCAGCT
>Ga0114956_1003954_pt1 | contig 11370 bp, 10 predicted proteins | sample MaitaG_FD_87304 | JGI IMG/M metagenome (GOLD analysis project Ga0114956, IMG submission 87304) | Marine algal microbial communities from Maine, USA - Maine_Asex2 metaG | ecosystem: Host-associated > Algae > Red algae > Unclassified | place: Maine, USA | collected 2015-01-05 | reverse complement strand
GCTCCTCCGTGGACCAGGAAGGCACCAGCCAGTCATCGTCAGGGGCCTCGCCGACTGATGCAGTGTCGGCGGCGCCCGGCTCATGTAAGGAGGTCAAAGCGCATCGCCCATTCGATGAATCATGCTTACTTGCCCTTTCAAACGGTCTTGCCGACGCCAGCAGTCTACTCAAGCGCCTACTCACGCAACAGCCCCCTCCCAAGGCCATTGTGAAAGAGTAACCCTGGTGGGCATGTCCTTGTTGGTGACGCCCCGAGAGTATAGTTTCGCCACCGGGCATGCACTCGTGAGGAGCCGGGCGAAAGTCTGGCCACCGTGAATAGATCCAGCCCTCGAATCAAGGTGATGAAATGAAGGTTGTCCTGCTCGCAGGCGGGAAGGGAACGCGGCTCGCTGAGGAAACTCTCCTCCGGCCCAAGCCGATGGTCGAAATCGGCGGTATCCCAATCCTTGAACACATCATGCGACACTACGCTGCGCACGGTTTCACGGACTTCGTGGTTGCCTGTGGCTACCTTGGCCATGTGATCAAGGAACACTTCGCGTCGTACCGCGATCGCACGGTCGACTTCACCGTTTCTCTGGGAACTGGAGCCGTTGCGTACCATGGAAACACTCCGCAAGACTGGAATGTCACGCTCGTCGACACCGGAATGGAAACAATGACCGGTGGTCGCCTGGGTCGGCTTAAGGACTTTGTTGGCGACTCGACCTTCATGATGACTTACGGCGATGGACTCAGCGATATTCCAGTCGGCGAACTTGTTCGTCATCACAAGAACGGCGACCGCGTTGCGACGGTGACGGCTGTTCGTCCTCCCGCTCGTTTCGGCAGCCTCGTTATCAACGACGATGACTGCGTTACTGCGTTCGAAGAGAAGGTGTCGTCCTCGGTGGCTCTCATCAACGGAGGCTTCTTCGTCTTTGAACCTGCTGTCTTTGATTACCTCGAAGACGACGCGACACCATTTGAAAGCTTGCCGATGGAGCGGCTTGCTTCGGCAGGCCAGCTGTCTGCGTTTCGCCACGAGGGGTTCTGGCAGCCGATGGACACGCTGCGGGACAAGTTGGAGCTCGAGCGACTCTGGGAGTCAGGCCGAGCTCCGTGGACTCCGTGACCGTCGACTGTCCAACAAGAATCCGACAAGCCTTCAATGGAAGGCGAGTCTTGGTCACTGGACACACCGGTTTTAAGGGGGCCTGGCTGAGCGCATGGCTAACTATGTGTGACGCGACGGTTGCCGGCGTCTCGCTCCCGCCTGACGAAAGCCAACTCCCGCTGTTCGATCTGATCCGCGACCCGGTTTCATTCAAAGAGAGTCACTTCCACGACATTCGTGACACAGACTTCATGCAACAGACTGTCAGCAGGTTCAAACCCGACCTGATTCTGCATCTCGCTGCTCAGTCTTTGGTCCGTCGAAGCTACGACGAACCTATCGAGACCTTTGACGTCAATGTGCGCGGCACGGCCTCAGTGCTTGAAGCGGTCCGAAAGAACGAAACGCCAGCAGTGATCTGCGTTACGACCGACAAGTGCTACGAAAACACCGAGCAGATCTGGCCATACCGCGAGAGCGATCCGCTGGGCGGATGGGACCCGTACAGCGCATCGAAGGGAGCCTCAGAGTTGGTCGTGCAAAGCTATCGTAGGTCGTATTTCGCGCCCGATGGCTTGACCGCGTGTGCGTCGGCGCGGGCCGGCAATGTCATTGGAGGCGGCGACCTGGCTGCTGACCGGCTGGTTCCCGATCTCTACCGAGCGATGGAACAAGGGGTGCCCCTTACGCTCAGAAATCCGCAAGCAGTGCGCCCTTGGCAACACGTCCTCGAGGCTCTCAGTGGGTACCTTCTATTGGGCGCTGCTCTGCTTGACAGCGGGACAGCCTTTGCTGAGGCTTGGAACTTCGGACCTGACCCCAGCGAACACATCACGGTGGGACAGTTCGCTGCCCATCTTGGCAACGCGCTCGGCGATGGGGCCCCGGCGACCGACGTCAAGGCGGGCGGACCGCACGAGGCGCACCATCTAACTCTTGACGTTACGAAGGCGCGACGCAGGCTCGGGTGGGTTCCAATCCTGACCATTGAAGAGCGTGTCGGACTCACTGCAGACTGGATGCGACGGCATCTGTCCAATCGCCTTGAACCAGCGGTTGTGTTCGATCAGATAAACAAGTTTGAGAGACGTTGGGCATCATGAACCGGCCGCCGACAGCTCGGCGTTTGGTAGTAAGCGGAGCTACCGGGTTTCTAGGTAGACGCTTCGTTGACCGAGAACGAGCGCTGGGAAACGATGTCTTCCGATTGGTTCGGGACGACAGTCAAGCGGGAGACGATCCTGAGACGGTCGTCATCGGCTCAGATGAAAGCCTGGTGGAGGCCATCGTCGGGGTGGGCGCAAACACCGTCGTGCACATCGCTGCAAGTGGCGGAGTCGTATCAACTGTTGATCAGTACTCCGCGATCGTGCGCTCGAACGTCACACTTGGATCGCTTCTGATGGAGGCAGCAGCCCAGAGCCCGGACTGCGCGTTTGTTGGAATCGGGTCTTTTTCGCAACGGTCTGTTCTGAATGGAGATGTAGCTCCCAGTTCGTTCTACGCTGCAAGCAAGTCCGCGCTTGAATCGTTCGCTGAGTACTTCTGCTCTGAGCGAGGTCTGTCTGCCACGTTCCTGCTCCCATCCGACATCTACGGTCCGAAAGACCCCCGGACGCGTTTGCTCAAGTTGCTGGCCCAAGCGGTCAACTCGGATCAACCGATCGGCGTAACGAGCGGTGCTCAAACGATCAGTTTCGTGCACGTTGAAGACGTATGTGAAGCAATCGCTCATGTCGCATCGTTTTGTCGAGATGTCGGTCTCAACCGATATGGGTTAACGGGGCCCGAAATAGGTTCGCTCCGCGAAACGGTCGAGAGGCTGGCGCGCGATCTGGAGATCGTGATACCTGTCGACTGGGGAATTCGGAATTACCGCGCCGGCGAGGTGATGGTGCCCGACTTCCTCCCCGCGCCACCGGGTTGGAAATCAAAACGGAAAATCAACGAGGGTTTCCTCGAACTTCTTGGCGAGGTGGTTTGAGATGGATCGTCGACCGATGATTTCGGTGATCGTGCCAACGCTGAACGAAGCAGGGAACGTCGTTACTCTGTACGAGCGCGTTCGTGCTGTGTTCGAATCTCGATTGCGCCAGTATGACTGGGAGATGGTCGTCACCGACAACCACTCCTCCGATGAGACGTTTGCCAAGCTTCTTTCGATCGCTGCAGGTGATTCGAGGCTCAGGGCCTACCGGTTCTCAAAGAACTTTGGCTTTCAGCAGTCCATTTTCGCGGGGTATCTGCTCTCACAGGGTGATGCGGTTGTCCAGCTCGATGCGGATATGCAAGACCCCCCAGAACTCATCCCAGAGCTGGTGGAGAGATGGGAAAATGGCGCCCAGGTCGTGTACGGAATCCGCCGCACACGCCCCAACGAGAGCAAAATGCTCACGGCCGCGAGGAAGTTCTTCTATCGGTTGATTGATTGGCTCAGCGACGAACGCCTTCCTCACGATGCGGGCGACTTCCGACTTGTGGATCGTGTCGTCGTCGAAGTGCTGCGTCACAGCAGCGATGCCAGCCCGTACCTGCGTGGAGCAATAGCGTCGATGGGCTTCGAACAGATCGGGTTCGAGTACGAACGCGACGAACGTTCCTCAGGGGAAACGAAGTTCAACATGAGCTCATTGTTGAGGCTCGGTTTTGACGGAATCATGAATCACTCGACGCGACCGCTGAACCTGGCGAGCATGACGGCACTCGGAGTGGTCGTGATAGCGATTGCCGCCATAGCGTGCTACGTCGCTGCCCGAGTCTTCTTCGAGCAGGATTGGCCTGCCGGCTTTGTGACGCTCGCGTTGCTTCAACTGGTCGGGATCGTACTCAACGCTGCATTCCTTGGAATCATCGGCGCCTACCTCGGTCGGATTTTCAAACAGACACGCAAAGCGCCACTCGTGATTGTGTCGGAAAGCTCACGGCCACACGACTCAGCAACTGTTCTAACGTCGGGTGAATGGATGCAAGTGCAGCCGCTAGCGGCTCACAACGATGCCGAAGCTCGCAATCAAGAACAGGTGTAGGCCGAAAGCGTGTAGGGGACGCGAAGTAGCCCTTCGTCTCGCTTCACGTCGACAGTGTCGAAGACAGCCCGGCAGAGCTCGGTGTATTCATTCTCCTCGCGCACGAACTGGCCGCGATCGCGCTTGATCAGCTCGCGTGCAATCCAGTGCTGCCCGGCGTACAGATAGGGCTCGAGTGCAACAAACCGTCCGCCAGGCTTCAAACTGTTCTTCACCGCCGTGAGCAGTTCAAACGCGGTGTCGTCCGGGACGTGGTGCAGCACCCCGATGGCAACTGCCTGATCGACCGAGTGTTCCAGACTCTGTAGTTCCTCGACGTGCCCACAGAGAAACGAAGCTCGGTCGCCATACTTCGCTCGGGCTGCGTCGATATAGCGCTGGCTGATGTCGTAGCCGATGTAGTCGACGCTGTCGACGAAGGGAACCAGATCGCCCGGGCCGCACCCAACATCAAGAATACGACTACTTTCCTCTGGCTGGAGATGTTCGGCGACAAATCGCTGGCGTAGGAGGTTCTTCCCCACAGATCGCTGGAAGGCCTCGTATACCCAGGCAAACTGCAGGACTGACCGCAGTCCTTTAACGTTGTCCGGGGCCGGGTCAGTCATGGTTTCTCCTTTTTAGCGACCATCAGGATCGATGTGCCGGACGGAATCGGAACATTCAGGTAGGCAGCGACCTCCGCCGCATGGATGAATTCAAGAACCCGCCCCACAAGTCGAGAACCGGGAGCGAGGTTCTTTGCGAGCTCCGCCTCGATTTCTTCCTTTGAACGCTCTTGGCGGCGAAATTGTGATGCGAGGATGCGTGAAATCGCTGCGGGTACAAGCAGCGGCGAGAAGAAGTACGTCGAGTGAACCGGCGTCAGACCGACGCCGGTCACCTGCCGCTCAAGTTCGCGCCGGGAGTACCGTCGGACATGACCATTCCACTCGTCAAAGTCGCTCCAGAGCCACTGGTGGGCAGGCACGGTGAGCAGGATGGTGCCGCTCGGAGCGAGGACGCGAGCACATTCCATGAGAACATCCGGCGCATGCGGCAGATGCTCTATGACATCGAATGCCCCCATTGCTTGAACTGCGCCGTCGGGAAGGTCAAGAGATGAAAGATCCCCGCAGAAGGAGGCGACCACGCCTCGTTGGGCCGTGGCGGCGGCGCCAGCAAGGATCGGCTCCACCGCGGCCACAGTGCGACCAAGCTGGGAAAGATGGCCAGCCACGGCGCCTGAGCCTGCACCGACTTCAAGAAACGTGCCATTGGGCGCGAATTTTGCCAACGCCTTGGCGATCATATCATTGCGATGCTTGAACCAGAAGCTGTCGTCGTCAACGTCCCCGAAAATCTCGACGCCGGAATCAGGGAAGCTGTTTTCGACCGTTCGATCCGTGAACCACACGCCAGAGGAAGGATCTGGTGCCCCTGGGGGTTCCCAATCGAGAAACGCCAACAGTTGGGAAACCTCTGAGTTGCCCATCGATGGTGGGCCTTCCAAATTGTTGACTCCCACTTGTGTCCTTCCCGGCTCAGCGGCACGTGCCCGGCAACGCGGCATTCGTCAGCATGCTATTCGGCTTGCTCTGCGTTTGCTGGATCCAGACAACTGACGGTTGACTGATGTTTAGACTTCGACGCCTTTGCCTTGAAGGATCTTCCGAGCGAATCCAATGGTGCGCATCTTCATGATGTCGCGAGTCGAGAGCTCCACTTCAAAAGCGTCCTCGATGAGCGAAACCAGATTCATTGCGGCCAGGCTGTCCCATCGATCGGTATTGTCGGGTCAGGTCTCCTCAGAAAGCGACTCGGCATCCATGCCGAGTCCTTCCGCGAAAATTTGCAATGGCTGGTCGTCCGTGGTTTTCCTGTTCGTGCTCTGCCGCTGTCAGCAGTGGGTGAGTGTAACGGCCTGTCGGGGGCTCAAGCGCCGGCGAGTTAGGCGCTGCAAACTTGATCGCTGCTCGCTGCAATCTTCAAGGACAACGAGTACCATCGCCGCAATGGAATCCCCTAAGCCCGACCGGCCGGTAAGAACCGCCTCCGACAACGCGGATCGAGGACTCGGATCACTCAAACGAACCGGACGATTCGCGGCACTTGTGGCAGTGCTTGTGGTCGGCTTGATAGTCATTGCCTTCTCCTTCCGCGGCCCCAGCGATGACGACACCGAAAAGGCTTCGGAAAGCGCTGCCTCTGGCGCTACAGAGGAGGCGAGCATTGAGAACGCAAGTGCCGAGAACGGTTCGGTCGATCTGGCCAACAGCGGCGGTTCCTCCCTGGCGTTCCTCGATGCTGCTGGGACGATTCGACACTGGGACCCAGCTGCAGATCCGGCATTCACCGGTCTGTGGAATGCAAACGAGAGCCGAGCAGGTGCCGCAGTAATCGAAGCTGATGGGGAGCGCATCTTCTTTGTCGATACGACTGGGGGGATTCGGCTGTATGACCCGAACGCGGAGCAGCCCGTTGTGGGGGTATGGAGCACTTTGAACGGCAACCCCGCCACCGTCCAGATCCGTGCGATGAAGAGCGGTGTTGTCTTTCTCGATGAGAATGGTGGGATTCGGCAGTGGGACCCAGCTGCAGATCCGGCGTTTACGGGCATTTGGAGTGCGAACGAGAGTCGTCCCGGTGCAACGCAGATCGAAGTCGATGGGGAGCGCATCTTCTTTGTCGATACGACTGGGGGGATTCGGCTGTATGACCCGAATGCGGAGCAGCTCGTTGTCGGGGTTTGGAGTGTTGGTGACGACGCTCCCGGTGTCGCTGCAATGGAAGCCATGGGCGATGGCGTGGTCTTTGTGGACGACGCTGGCGGCATTCGTCGCTGGGATCCCTCTGAGGACCCGGCTCACCTTGGAATCTGGAACCCGAACGAGCCACGGGTCATTGCGCTTGAGGTTACTGGCGGATCCTCGAATTGAGCCGCAAATGAATCCAGAGTCACGTGTTTTGCGGCCATGTTGCACTCGACAGGAGTTCATGTCACGCGCTAGAACCCTTGGTAAACAAACTCCGCTTCGCTCACCGCTGCAACAAGGACCCAGAGCACCAGCGCGGCGACGGCGAGACCGATCACAAACTCGGCAGCAAAGAGCTCGTTGCGCTGAAAAAAGTTCGAACTCTCATCAGCGGGCGGCTCATCGTGCCCAATCTCGTCAGGTAGCCTCGTCATGCGACTCACCATACTGGTCGGCCCGTCACATCGCATGATCCGGATTATTGGCTGACCTCAAATGCTTTCCTTCAACAGTTTTGACTTCTTCCTCAACCTGTTCTCATTGATGATCGTACTGGTGCCGCTCTACTGGGCTCTTCCTTGGGAGACGGGACGGAAGTTGTTACTCTCCGTCGCTGGCCTCTATCTTCTGACGACCATTGCCCCACGTTTGGCGCTCTTCTACCTTGGTTTCTGGTTGCTGGTTTGGGTACTGCAGAATCTCGTTGAGCGATCGGCCGAGCGACGAGAGGGCCTGGTCGTTCTATGGTTCAGTATCCTCGTGCTACTGGCTTTCCTCCTTGTGTGGCGCTTCGCTGAAACATGGTTCATAGTCAACTTCAACCTTGATCTAAACGGGGCGCTCGGGGCGGTCTCCACCAGCTTCTACGAGATGGATCTGGCCAGCAGGATCATCACGCCAATCGGCCTTTCCTTTGCGTGCTTCCGAGCAATCGATCTGTTGATGAAGGTCAACCTCGGGATCTCTGAGCGAGCACCTGTGCTCGATGTCTACTACTTCGGACTTTTCCCGAGCGTGCAGGTGATCGGTCCGGTCGCCGAGTTCACGGAAATCAATGTGTCGACTCGGCGATGGCCCGATGCCGAGGACCTGCGCAGTGGGTTTGGTCAGTGCCTGCTTGGTCTGTTTCGCATCTTTGTGCTTGCCTATCCGATCCGTCAGTCGGCAAACTTGGTTAGCCTGTGGGAGACTAACTCGACGACTCGCCTCTGGTTGGAGTTGGTTCTCTACGGCTGGTTCTTCTATTTGAACTTCGCAGGTTTCTCGGACCTGGCGATTGGCAGCAGCCGCTTGTTCGGAACCAAGCTTAAACCAAATTTCAGGAGTCCCTATAAAAAGACGAATCCTCAGGACTTCTGGAACTCCTGGCACATGAGCCTGACCGGGTTTTTCCAGCGCTATGTCTTTCTGCCACTGGGTGGGTTTCGTCCCGAGCGGCAGTTCTTCGCATTGTTCGCCACCATCATGGCGGTAGCGCTCTGGCATGACATCTCATGGCAATTGGTGATATTCGGCACATATCACGGGGTGGCGCTCATTGGTCACCGCATACTGAGCGAGGATCGACCCCCGGTGGACGGAAAGGTTCTGCGAGTCGCAAAATCCCTGATGCTCTTCTTCTTCTTCATCCCCTCAATTCCACTATTGTCGCTGGAGATGGGCGAAGTTGTTGGATTTTACTCCCACCTCATCGGGCTCTAAGGACGACGAGAATGACTTCCATTACGCGAACTCGCGATCAACTCATGGGCAATGTGGGCAGATCCCACCTGAGCCTGCTGCGAATCGGGGTGTGGTGCATCGTTTGGTTTGTAGTCCTGGGCACACTCGTGCCTGTGGTCCAACGTCAGCCGGAAAACAACACCTACAACAACGTCGCTGGAATCAGACAGGCGGCAAACGTCTCGGTCGTGAGTCCTGGACGAGGTGACATAAGCGGGTTCAATAATACCGCCAGCGACGATGCCTTCCGGGTGGTTTGGATTGCAGGTTCTTCGATTCAGTCGATCAGCCCTGATTACTACACCTTCGTTCCTGCTGAGGTCAGCCATTCCCTTCCTGCTGAGATCGACGGCCGGGAGGTCGTGATCGACGTCATGTTCCTCTCCGGCATTCGCATCGTTGATATCTACTTCGCCGCGTTGACCGCAATGGAGACATCGCCAGATCTTCTCGTCGTCACCATGAATCCCATCTGGGTTTTGAACAACACCGCGACCCACGACTGGCCAGGACTCGACCCTCTCGCCGTTCAAGCGGGCGTTTCGAATCCGTCCGCTTGGAGCCTCTTGGCGCGCTACACGTCGCCGAGTGATTACCTGCTTGCAGCCACCGCCGCCGTTGCCGAACCGGTTAAACACCGGAAGCTTACCGGCCAGCCGGTGGACGAAAAAGCCGCAGCTTTGACCTTTCTTGATCCTGACTCTGGCACCGCCCCTCAGGCGTCGGGATCGGAGTTGGACCGCATTCGGGCCATGAGAATCCCCGTGGCGTTCTGGCGAACCTACAGACAGGCGCCTGTACCCGGACAGTCCCTATCGGAGCGACAACTTCAGTTTCTCACGGATTCAACCCTCGACACCAACACCGCCAACTTTGATGTGCTTCGGGCGTTGGGCAAACTCACCGCCGACACCGACACGCTGACGTTCCTCTATATGGCACCGGTCAGCCCGGAGATTCTTGAGGACCCAGCCGTCGACGCCGTGATCAGCGACATCGAGGCGACTGTTGAACAGGCTCGCCCCGAATTCTCCGCGCCAAACCAATACTTCGACTCAGAAAACCTGGCCCGAAAACTCCCACCATTCGCCTTCAACGACATTATCCATCTCAAGGAAGTCGGCGAAGTTGCTGAATATCTTGGAGCTGAAATCTGCGAGTTTGCCTCAGGAGCGGGTTTCGATTGCGTACCGCCTGAGCCAGCGAATGTGGCCCCCGTCGAAGCGGAACAGGCGGCATCCACAGAGGTTACCGTCGAACCAGTCGATGCCGCTCCAGCTCCAAAGCCGGCAACGGTTCCGACACCTGTGCCCGAACCGGACGGCGAGTTCACAGCTCTTAGCGTGGGGTGGAAGTCTGTAGACTTTGATGCGGATGGAAGCGCTGATGTTCTCGCACTTCTGGAGGACGGAGTTGCGCGCTCGGCGTCCTCGGCCGTCGATCTCTGGACAGAACTTGTCGAGGTTCCAGTAACCGCCGATGCGCTCCTGGCGGGCGACTTCGACGGCGATGGGAGATCCGACCTGGTGAGACTCGACCAGACGACTGCCTATCTGAGCTCTGGTGGAACTGAATCGTGGGCGGAGGTAGGCGACACTGGTGTCTCGCCGGATTCCATTGGTGTGGGCGATTTCGACGGCGATGGATCTGATGAGTTGCTTCGATGGAGAGCTGGAGCGTGGGAGGTCTCTGCGCTCGCACCGCTTGCATGGAACGAACTGGCTGCTGGTGCCTCTGCCGAACCAGTTCGTGTCGGCGATTTCAACGGTGATCGATCCGATGACCTGCTCAGAGCACGGGGGTCAAGTCTCGAGGTGTATTCAACCGTGAATCAAACGTGGGAGTATTTCGCGGAGCTGCCCGGCAGTTTCGATGATATTCGGATCGCCGATTTCGATGGCGATGGCTCTGCTGATGTTGTAGCGGTGGCCGGCAGTCGGATCCAACTATGGGACGGGAGCAGCTGGGTAGATCGTCAAACGGTGACGGCTACTTCCACCAGCGTTTTGCTCGGGGACTTCGACGGGGATGAGCGCTCTGATGTCGTGGAGCTGCGCCCCAGTCCGGCTGAACCTGGGAAATTCGAGTGGTTCTTCAGTGCTGCAGGTGTCGAGCCGTGGATCCTCCGAACGGCATCATTCGCTAGACCCCACCAAGTAGCCGCTGGTTGAGGAGCCAGCGAGCACCGACTCTCACGCGGTTGGGTGAGATACCCAGTCTGCAGAGAAGGCGCTACGTCATTGTCACTTGTATGACTGCGGCGTAGTTCAGCGGTTCTGGTGTGGTGTCTTCTGAACCGGGCAATACGAGTGCTCGCTCGGATATGACGGTGAATCCGGCTTCAGCGATTGCGCGTTGAATATGGGCCGCATCATCGAAGAGATAAACGTGGTCCTCTGCTTCCAGGTTGGCCACAGTGCTGATGAATGCCTTGCCGTCGGGCTTTATGAGGGGCTGCATTCCGCGCAGTAGCCCAACCGGGTCGTCGACGTGTTCGAGCACCTCACAGCACACAAGCCAATCGGCGGGCGCGATGCTCATGTCTGCTGAAGTTGCATCGCCTTCAAGAAGTTGCCAACGAGATTCATCGATGCCAAACAGCTGAAATGACTCCCGGCTGAAAGCAAGCGAGTGAGGACTGAGGTCGACACCGGTGTACGTGCTTTCTGGCACGTCCCGCAATATCGATGACGCCATCAATCCGTGGCCAACTCCGACTTCGATTACGGAACAACCGGTGGGCATCGTATGGACAGCCTCGTCCAGGAAGTACCGCAGGATCCGGGC
>Ga0114956_1003953_pt1 | contig 11372 bp, 10 predicted proteins | sample MaitaG_FD_87304 | JGI IMG/M metagenome (GOLD analysis project Ga0114956, IMG submission 87304) | Marine algal microbial communities from Maine, USA - Maine_Asex2 metaG | ecosystem: Host-associated > Algae > Red algae > Unclassified | place: Maine, USA | collected 2015-01-05 | reverse complement strand
CTCCATTCTGTGAATCCACCTCTTTTTACTAAATTTCTTTTAGTAACAGTTTGGTACTCAGCAGGAACATCAATAGATCTAGTTTGAGCAGCAGCTTTAACTACTTTCTTAGAAACTGTAGTGTACTCAGCAGGAATCTCAATAGATCTAGTTTGAGCAGGAGTTTTAACCACTCTTCTAGTTACCGTTTTAAAAACAGCAGGAGTCTTCTCTTCACGAGTAGTAGCTGGAGTTTTTAATCTTGTTTTAGTAATAGTTGCAAACTCAGCAGGAATCTCAATAGTTCGAGTTGAAGCAGGAGTTTTAACAATTCTTTTAGTAACCGTTTTGTAAACAGCAGGAATAGTTTCTTCTCTAGTAGTCGCTGGAGTTTTCAAAACAGTTTTAGTAACTGTAGCATACTCAGCAGGAATTTCAACAACTCTTTCAGAAGGAGGAGTTTTCATTACTCTTGAAGTTCTAGTTGCATATTTAGCAGGAATAGTAACTTCTTTAGTACAGTTAGAGTTAGGACTTCCGTCTCCACCTGCACATCCTTTGTTCACTTGCTTAGATACAGTTTTGTATGTAGCAGGAACTTCAACTAAACACCATACTTGACAATCGTTAGGATCAGCAGAAAGACAGTTTCTGTCTGCTCTTTTCTTTACCCATTTAGTAGAAGCAGGACGAGTTTCGATTCGCTCAGTTACTGTTTCGTAACGAGGAGCTAAAGCTTCGATACGAGTAGAAGCTGGTTCAGCTTCGTACTGCTCACTTACTGTTTCGTAAGTAGCAGGAATTACTTCGATACGAGTAGAAGCAGCTTTAGAAACTACTTGCTCAGTCTCCGTACCATATTCAGCAGGAACTGCAATTAATCTTGTTTTTGCTGGAGATACTTCAACTTGCTCGCTTACGGTTTCGTAAGTAGCAGGAATTACTTCTAATCTTGAAGAAGCAGCTTTAGATTCTACTGTTTCTGTGTAAGTTTCGTACTCAGCAGGAACAGCTACTAATCTAGTTTTTTCAGGAGAAACCATTACTTGCTCACTTACTGTTTCGTAAGATGCAGGAATGACTTCCATTCTTGAAGCAGCAGCTTTAGCAACTACTTGTTCCGTTACATTTTCGTAAGCAGCAGGAATGATTTCAGTTCGTACTCCAGCAGCTTTAGTTTCAATTTGCTCAGTTGTAGTTTCGTATTGATCAGCGATCAAACATTTTGCGTAGCATTTTCCAGCTTCGCCATTTGGTGGCATTTCAGAACTTGGTTGTGCTAAGACAACAAATCCACAAAGCATAAATGCTACGGATAAAATGAGGTTCAATCTTTTCATAATTGAATTATTATTGGTTTTGATTAAAAAAGTTATTTAATAAAATATAAATTATTACAAAGTAAGCTTAACTATGTCACATTTAGGTTTCCCTAATTTGACTGCAAATTTACTGTTTAATACTTTGGATAACAAATATAATGTTTAGTAATTATATTTGGTTGAATTCCATGATCAGAAGCATCCGACATTGGAACTATTTTTCCATTTTTATAAAGGATCTTAATTTCGTCTTTATTCGTCGTGTAAGCACTATTTGATTCTTTCCCCTCAAAAACAAGATAATCTACAGCTTCAGAACGACCTTTGGGTAAGTTGTTTACGATCATGTGACGAAGATCTTTTACATAGTCACCTTTAAATGGTTCATTTTGCATTTTTATTTTAAATAATTTTCGCTCAATGATTCTTTTTGATAAAAATGACAATACAAAATCGTGGTGATTACTCCAATTTTTCAAAGCTGATAAAATGTCAACATCATCTAAGGATGCATATTTATCTAACAAAAGTTTTCGATCTTTCTTAAAACCTTTAAAAGTTATATTTTCATAGAGAAAAAATTTTAAACTTTCAGATGCTTCTAATTCAACTCCTTCTTGAGCTAATTGTTTCGCTCTTTTCAGCGTTCTAATTAACATTTGTTCCGCAGCCAAAACTGTTTTGTGTAAATACACTTGCCAATACATTAACCGACGGGCTATCAAAAATTTTTCAACAGAGTAAATTCCTTTTTCCTCCACGACTAATTCATTATTTTTTACCGTCAACATTTTGATGATTCGGTCGTATCCAATTACTCCTTCCGAGACACCTGTGAAAAAGCTATCTCGATTGAGATAATCCATCCGATCCATATCAAGTTGACTACTCACTAATTGATGCAAAAATTTCTTCGGATATTTATTTTGGAATATCTGAATGGCAATATCCAATTTACCTTTAAACTCTTTGTTGAGTTCTTGCATAAATAGTTCTGACAGTTCCTCATGGTGAACATTGACCAATGTGTGTTCCAAGGCATGAGAGAACGGTGCGTGTCCTATGTCGTGTAATAAAATTGCGATTAGCGCACCACGAGCTTCTTTTTTAGAAATATCAACACCTTTTGATTTAAGTGTTTCTATTGCCTGAGTCATTAAGTGCATCGCACCGAGAGAATGATGAAATCGGGTATGTAACGCTCCTGGATAAACATAATGAGAAAGTCCTAATTGTGAAATCCGTCTAAGTCGTTGATAATAAGGATGCTCAATCAAGTCGAATATTATTCCGTGAGGAATACTGGTAAAACCATAAACGGGATCGTTAAATATTTTTTTCTTATTCATAATTTCTAGCTGTCATTATTTTTTTCTTTTTGGAAAAAAATGAACAACATCAATTCAAAGATTTTATAAACAAAATGTTCAAAATCTAAAGAATAATTTTTTCTGCAAAAATATCTAATGAATCCCAAACGTTCCAATTATCAAACCAAAATTATTCTCATTTCAAAGAATCTTTTTTCTCCGATAGAAGTAATAATTAGATGGGTTACTCTTAAAAAGGGTTGCGTCTTAATTTATAGATAAATGTTATTTATCTTTATAAAAGAGGACAAAATGATAATAAGGAGGGGAATAATAAATCTAAACCGAATATTGATAAAACCTCATTTTTGCACATAGATGAGGTTTTTTTTGTTTTTTTGTAAAAACTAGAAACAATAACTCTGGTTTATAAAATCATTATACATATAATAGTTAGTAACGGTCAAAGAATAAGTTCCCGATTTTAGGTCAAATTATTTTGTTCGTAGTTTTTCTTTAAAAGAGGGAATATTGTTGATACTATGACCGATTTTAAAGGGAAAATACAGACAAAAGAATCGGTCTAAAACGGGAAGTTATTTTTTTGACCGTTACTTAATATTAATATTTACACTTTTAAATTTTTTATATATAAAACCTGTCCCGCAACTCGGGGCTAAAACCAACAGTTTACTTATGGAAAAAATTAAAATCCTTTGGGCAGATGACGAAATTGATTTGTTGAAACCACAAATTATGTTTTTGGAAAAAAGAGATTACGAAGTAATTGCGGTGAGTAATGGACATGATGCCTTAGAAGAGTGTGAAAATACTAAAGATATTGATGTCGTATTTTTGGATGAAAGTATGCCCGGTCTGACTGGACTAGAAACTTTAGCAAAAATAAAAGCGTCAAGTCCACATCTTCCTGTAGTTATGATTACCAAGAATGAAGCAGAAAATGTCATGGAAGAGGCACTCGGTTCTCAAATTACAGATTACTTAATCAAACCAGTTAATCCAAATCAAATTTTATTGACTTTAAAAAAAATTATTGATAGCAAGGACTTGGTAAGTGAAAAAACCAACTCTGATTATCAGCGAGAGTTTCGTCAAATTTCGATGGACATTAATAGCGGATTGGATGTGGTAGAGTGGGTCGATGTTTATAAAAAAATCATTAATTGGGAACTCAAATTAGATGCATCGACTTCTACACAAATGGGAGAAATCCTTGCCATGCAAAAGACGGAAGCGAATGCTGAGTTTTCCAAATTTATAGAAAGAAAATATGTGAGCTGGATTAGTGCGCCAGATGATGACACTCCGATCATGTCTCATAATTTGATGCGGACTAAAGTTTTTCCAAAATTAAAAGATGATCAACCAACGATCATGTTATTGCTCGATAACTTACGATTCGATCAATGGAAAATTTTAGAACCACTATTTACTGAGTATTTTAGAGTAGAAGAGGAAGATCATTTTTACAGTATTTTACCCACCTCAACTCAATATTCTCGGAATTCAATTTTTGCAGGAATGATGCCTTCCGAAATTCAAAAACATTATCCAGATTGGTGGCTAAATGATAATCAGGAAGGTGGAAAAAATATGCGAGAGCAAGATTTGCTCAACGAACAAGTGAAACGAATTGTCCATAAACCCATCAGAGTGGATTATGTCAAAGTAACTAATGTCAATAAAGCGAAGCAAGTTCAAGATAATATTTTGAACTACATGAATAAAGATTTGACGGTAATCGTATATAACTTTATTGATATGTTGTCGCATGCGAGAACGGAAATGGAAGTACTAAAAGAATTAGCTGGCGATGAAAAAGCATATCGTTCGTTGACTCGATCTTGGTTTGAAAATTCATTGCTTTGGGATGCCTTGCAAACTGCAGCCGAGCGAGGTTGCCAACTTTTAGTAACAACTGATCATGGAACTATCAGAGTAAATACTGCTTCAAAAGTAGTAGGAGATCGGGAGACGACGACTAACTTAAGATATAAAGTAGGTCGTAATTTACAATATGACAAGCGAGATGTTTTAGAAGTGCGAGATCCAAAAGATGCAAAATTACCTCGTCCAAATATGAGTTCTACTTTTATTTTTGCGAAGGAAGATGCTTTCTTTTTGTATCCGAATAATTATAATCATTTCCACAAATATTACAAGAATACTTTCCAGCATGGAGGGATTTCTTTAGAGGAAATTATTTGCCCGTTCATCACTCTATCGAGTAAATAATGGTTCTTTAACTGTGAACTGTGAACTGTTAACGGTGAATGATTAACCCCACTTTGTAGAATTACATTGTGGGGTTAATCATTCACCGTTAACAGTTCACAGTTATTTCAAAACCGTTATTCAACGTAACTCTTCCTCACCACCAAAGCAAACCATCCATTATCTAGCGGCAAATATCCTTGGTCATAACAAAAATAATATACCTTTCCCGCTTTAGTTTTATAGACATTAGTGAAGTAGCTAAACTTAAATCCTTTTTCCAATAATTTGTCTTTGTGGGCTTTTGATTTTCCATTCGGGTTTAGTTCGGTAAGGATGCGTCGATTTTTGCGAAGAATATTATTGATGTTGCGCACGAAGTTGGTGGCATCACTATTGAGTTTATTATTATAGGAACTGCGGCAACTATCGCTACAGAATTTTTTATCTGCACGTCCGATGAATTCGTCGTTGCATTCGAGGCATTTTTTTTTCATGTACTTTTTTTTGCAATCAGGAATTAAAATTAATAATTTCTTAAAAATAATTCTATTCGTCAAAATACAAATAAAAGAAGAAGCTACTAAACCAAAAGTTGGTGGCTTTTGTATTTAATCAAAAAAAAATCCCATGAAAGATAATAAAATCTTCATGGGAAATTTTTTGTAGCGAGAGGCGGGCTTGAACCGCCGACCTCGGGATTATGAATCACGCGCTCTAACCAGCTGAGCTACCTCGCCATAATACGCTTTTGTTTAAGCGGCTGCAAATATACTAGTTTTTACTTTTTAATAACAACTTTTAAAAGATATTTTACCTACTAATTTTGACTATTTTTTAGTTCGCAGATTTCGAGAGAATTTGTACTTTTAGCATCTTTAAAGTTCAACAAAGGAATAAAAAAATGAAAAACCACATCTTTACGATTTTCAAAAAAGAAATGCTTGATATGTTGCGGGATCGGCGAACGGTAATTACAATGATAGTTATGCCGATTTTATTGATGCCTGCGATTATTTCCTTGACGAGTTATATTGCAAGTGACCGAATAAAAAAAGCACAAGCCAAGGATATAAAAATTGCAATTAATACTAATGATAATGGGGTTGATTTCGTCAAAAGATTCAAGCGTCAAAAAGATGTACAAATCATAGAAGGTATTGATAAAAAGGATTTCGAACAATTGATCCGAGACGATAGCTTGGATTTAGCAATTAACCTCAGCGCTGACTTTGATACTCAAATCAAAAATGGCAAAACGGCTGGAATCAAAGTATTTTTTGATTCAACGGATGAAGGATTATTTATGAAGCGAATGGAAAACACCATCGAGAGTTACAAAAAATCTATCGTAAAAATTCGCCTAGATTCAATCGGCGGACAAATGGATTTAATCGAACCGATTAAAACTACGGAACAAGATGTCTATACTCAAACCGAATCTTTTGGAAAAATGGTCGGTGGATTTTTGCCCTATATATTCGTGTTATTTTGTTTAATGGGAGCAATGTATCCTGCAATTGATTTATTTACAGGCGAAAAAGAAAGAGGAACAATGGAAACTATATTGAGTGTTCCAGCGAGTCGATTGCAAATTTTATTAGGAAAAATGTTTGTCGTCGTGCTTTCAGGAGTCATCTCAGGAGTGTTGACGATTATTGGTTTATATTTAGCTTTGAAATTAAATCCAGATGTACCAGGTTGGGTGATGACGATGGCAAATGAATTATTAAGTCCACAGTCTCTAGGCTTAATTATTTTGATGTTGATTCCATTGACTACTTTCTTTGCAGGAATTTTGATTCCAGCGAGTATCTATGCGAAATCATTTAAAGAAGCTCAAAGTTTGATTCAGCCATTAATGTTTGTAGTCATCGTTCCATTGGTGATTGCAATGATGCCAGGATTTGAATTAGATACTTTTACAGCTTTGCTGCCTGTCATAAATATTGCTTTGGCTACCAAAGAAATTGTCGCAGGTACGATTGATTATGGATTACTGAGTTTGGTATTTGTTTCCCTTTTCGTTTTTGCAGGAATCGGAATTGCCGTTTGCGTACGATGGTTCGGAGCAGAAGGGAATATTCTTAGAACTTAATTTTAACGGTTAATGTTTAACTGTGAACGGTTAATATCTCGTGGGATGTTAACCGTTCATCGTTAACCGTTAACCGTTCATTTTTCGAATCATCATAATGCCATCCCGAATTGGTAGCAACACATTTTCCACGCGCTCATCTGCTTGCACTTTTTTATTAAATTCATCTAAGGCTCGAGTATCAATATTTTTCTTTTCTTCCACCACTTTTCCATCCCACAAAACATTATCGACTAGCAAGAACCCACCAGTTTTTAATTTGTCAAAAAGTAAATCATAATATTGTGCATATTCTCTTTTGGCAGCATCCAAAAAGATCAAATCAAATTGTCTGTCCAAAGTCGGAATAATAGCTTTTGCATCACCAAGGTGCAATTTGATTTTGTCTTCCAACTCTGCTCGTTTGACAAAATCTCGAATGATATATTCAAATTCTTCATTCGCTTCAATCGTATGTAAAATTCCATCTTCTGGCAATCCTTTCGCAAAACAAATCGCCGCATAACCTGTAAAAGTTCCTACTTCCAAAATTGCTTTTGGCTGAATCATCTGACTCAAAAAAGTAAATAGTTGACCCTGCACATGACCTGATGCCATTTGTGGAGCAAGCGTTTGGAGGTGAGTATCACGTTCGAGATCGTGAAGCACTTCGGAGGGTGGGGAAGTGTGTTGCTCACAGTATTGATTAATTTTTTTTAGGGAAAAATGCATTTCGTGTTTTTTTATAAAAAATGAAATGTAAAAATATTGTTATTATTTCAAAACCTTCACCAAATGCTTCACCTTATCCGTCAAAATAAAATCTGGATATTTTTCAATCGCATCTAAATTATCACTCCTAGAATATGCGCCAAAAAGATAAACCCGAATTCCTTCCTCATGAGCTTGTTCAATTTGACTTTTGGTAACATTATCATTATTCAAAATGATTCCGTAGGCATTCAAGTCATCAGCGAGAAGCATCCCATTTTCGAAGGAATTATTAATGACCAACTTATAATTGGGTCGAACTGATTTTATTTTTTCTAAATATTTTTGTTGAAAAAAAGAGGGAAGTACATTGTTTTCTAATTGATGTTTTTCAATCGTTTTGGTTACAACATTAATATAGGTAGAAACATAACTATCTGAATTGTCAGGTTGATATAATTTAAAATCTAGCAAGAATTGATAGTCTTTTACATTTTTTAAATTACCCAATAATTGATCAAGTGATACAATTCTATATTCTGCGAAAAGTGGATTTTTGTAAATAGCCTGTTTTATTTCATCCCAACTTTTTTCATGAATTAATCCTTCCAAATTAGTTTGTTCCTCCAAAGTTCTATCATGAAAAAGTACTAAAACAGAATCTTTTGTTAGTTGAACATCAATCTCTACGCCTTCTGCGCCGAGGTTCAAAGCATTGCTAATTGACTCAAATGAGTTGAAAGGATATTGCGAACTAATTCCCATTCCTGCATGACCAAATGGTGAAATTTTATCACCATTAAGATTACGAACTTGGGAAAGATCCAAATCATTTTTTCCACAGGAGAAGAAAAATAAAATTATTAAAGTGATGGAAAGTAACGGTTTCATTATTTATTTTTTTTGGAAAAAGAATACCCAAAACTGATTCCACCCCAATGTTGAAATGTTTTGTACCGCTCAAAAATTGGAGTATAACTTATTTGTATGGAAAAAGGTCGGTTGTCTTTTTGATAGCGATAACCAATAATACCACTTAAACTCAATCTATTTCTTCTGATCTTGGAAGCAAAGTCAGCGGAAGCTTTTACGATACTTGAAATGGTTTGACCAACTCCTAAAACGGCTTGATGATTTTTAAATTTTCGATGATATTGAAGGCTGATGGGAAAAAGTAAATCAGGATTTATTTCTCGTTCAAAATCTTTGAGTCTGTAAAATGAGAACCCTGCTTTGTAAGAAATAAAAAAGTCATTTTTGGAAAAAAAATTTCGCTCATAATTCAATGAACCATATCCTCCAATTCCTCCAATATCTAAAACAATAGTATGTTTTGGAAATATATTTGTTTGACTTTTGAGTGAAACCGAAAAGACCACAATTAGAAAAAACAGGAGTAATATATTTCTTATTTTTAACATTTGATATTATTCTTTTTTCAAAAAAGGATACATAAAAACCGCTCCCAAAATAATCAAAACTCCCAAGTAAAAACCCACCGATAATTTTTCATCCAAAAAAAAGTAAGCAATCAAAATACCATAAACAGGTTCCATGTTAAAAGTCAATGTCGAAGTAAAAGCGGACAAATATTTCAACGCTCGAAGGGAAAGAACATAAGCAAAAGTCGTACACAGTAATGCTAAAAGTAGTAAATAAATCCAATCCAATCCCATCGGCATAAATGCAGTACTCTCCTCAAAATGCATGACAAAAGGTAAAAGAAAACTAATGAATAACCATCCACTACTCATTTCCAAAAAAGTAATATCCTTGGGATCGGCTTCATCAATAATCATCTTATTCCAAACCGAAAATACCGATGCTAAAAATGCAGAAACCAAACCAACAACAATTCCTAACCACATGTCAGAACTTACATTCCCAACCACTAATGCCATGCCTGGAATAACTAAAATACCGAGCAACAAATCCTTTTTTTGAAATTTAGTTTTTAAAACTAAAGGCTCAATAAGTGCAGTAAAAAGTGCGCCCGTTGCCATACAAACTAAGGTAACGGATGAGTTACCCGCCAATTTTACCGAACCAAAAAAACAAACCCAATGCAAGGCTACAATTGCTCCGATGACCATGTATTGCCACAAGTATCGCTTAGGTATTTTTCTCAGCGATTTTCCAAAATTAATCAGGAAAAATAAACTGACCGAAGTAAATAAAACTCTCCACCAAACAATCGAAATGGCAGGAATGGAAATCAATTTATCATTTCCCAAAATAGCAGTAAAGCCAAAAAATAGAACTGCGATATGAAGTTGTAGATATGCTTTTCGAGTTGGATTCATTCAACAATATTGGTGATTCGTTGTTGGATTATTTTAAGAAACGGTGGATAGATTAACTTACCATTTTAGGTAGATAATTTTGGTTTCAGTTTTTGCTTTGAAAACATGAACTTAAATGATTGTTTACAAAGTGAAAAATGAGAACAAAAGAAACAGCTAAATGGTAAGTTTATTTATTCACCGTTCCTTATCTTTGCGCAAGTTTAGATAAAAAAATTAGAATAACATTTTTTAATAAAAAAAATAAAAATAAAATGGAAATTAATGTAGGCAACAAAGCACCAAACTTTACCTTAAGAAATACTGAAAAAGCAGAAGTATCACTAGAAAATTACAAAGGTAAAAATGTAGTATTATTATTTTTCCCTTTGGCATTTACAGGTGTTTGTACAACTGAATTGTGTACGATGCGAGATGATATTGCTACTTACGAAGGATTAGATGCAGAGGTTTTAGCGATTTCAGTTGATTCATTATTTACTTTGGAGCAATTCAAAAAAGCAGAGAATTATAATTTCCAATTGCTTTCTGATTTTAATAAAAATGTATCTCGAGCGTACGGTTCATTTTACGAAGATTTTGTTTTGGATATGAAAGGTGTGTCGAAACGTGCTGCATTCGTTATCGATAAAGAAGGAATGATTCAATATGCAGAAGTATTGGAGTCAGCAGGTGACTTGCCCAACTTTGATGCGGTAAAAGCTGCTTTGGCGAAGTTGAATTAATTGGTTAATTTAATTTTTTAAGAAAAAGCTGAACGATTTTGCAAAAAGGGTCGTTCAGCTTTTTGTATTTTTTATGATAAGAAAATTGTAATAAACACTTGCTTTTTCTCATTATAATTTCTTATATTTGAAATGCTTTTTTTTGAATCAAATAATTATAGTCCTATGATAAAATTTCATACTCAAGAAGAGACAGATGTAGATGTATTGGAAGAGATTTTAGAAGAGATTGGAAATCAATCACAGTTGGTTGTTTATAATGACGACCATAATACGTTTGATTGGGTGATTGATTGTTTTGTTGATGTGCTTCGACACAGTCCTGAGCAAGCAGAGCAATGTGCGATGTTGATTCATTTTAAAGGAAAAGCAATTGTAAAAACGGCTAGCTTTAATGAATTAAGACCTAAAAAAGATGCTTTGATTGACAAGGGACTTTCGGCGGTAATTGAAGAGATTCCAGCGTAAGTTTTTTTTATAAAAATAGAAATGGGATTCAGCGATAGACGTTGAATCCCATTTTTTTTGAATATCGAACAAGGAGTAACCAATTTTCCAATTATCTTAAGAGCAAATTTCGGGAGAACTTGGAAATTGGTTGTTCCTTGTTCGACATTGGATATTCCTATTTTGCCTGACTCCTTTTTTTTCGAAAAAATACTATGTAAATCCCTGATTTTCAATAAATTAGCGATTCAAATAAATGTCCT
>Ga0114956_1003952_pt1 | contig 11373 bp, 9 predicted proteins | sample MaitaG_FD_87304 | JGI IMG/M metagenome (GOLD analysis project Ga0114956, IMG submission 87304) | Marine algal microbial communities from Maine, USA - Maine_Asex2 metaG | ecosystem: Host-associated > Algae > Red algae > Unclassified | place: Maine, USA | collected 2015-01-05 | reverse complement strand
CTCTGGGAACGGTACCGAAAGAAAGTGTGCCCGCCGCTAAGCACGAATCGGCGATGCTTTGGGCAATGGTGTCCATGTTGAATTCGATGCCCTCAAAGGTCCAACCTTTGCAGGCACCATCGCCATAGTCCAGGCCACCTCGAGCAGAGCGCTCATGGTTTAAGATGAAGAGAACCATTGAATCAATGCAATAGGAGGACCAGGTCGCAGGAAAGACAATGTCGGTGATAGAGTTTGGGGCCAGTCCAAAAGAGTCTTCTTCGATGCGCTTGGCATTGTTGTATGCATCGGCAATCACTCCAATATTGGCATAAGTAGCTTGAAGGCCCATCGTCGAGGCATCTTCATCGTACAGAATCGTGTCGGGTAAATTAGCAGGTGTTTGGGCTAGGGTCACCATCGCACAAAGCACTAGGTGCAAAATGAGTATTTCTTTCATGATCTGACGTGATTGAGTACCCTTAAGGTACTAAATACATGATTATTGAACCATCAGCGATAGATTAAATTGAGTCAAATATCTCTTTTAAAAGGCCCGATTCATCTACGATTTACCCTTATTCAGAGGGGTATTTACGTGTATTAACAAATTCTTAAAGAAGCTTTGTATTCAATGAGCGTCCTACAGATAATCGTACCTGGACATACGTAAGTGAGGTGCGGAATGCGTTTGGAGCTTAACCGTACAACAGTTTATCATGTCAAAAAGAAAATGGCCTAAGATATTAGGCATCTCTGCCGCACTGCTCATTTTGGCAGTAGTGGCGTTGATCGCAATACCCTTCTTGTTTCACGACGAAGTGGTGGCAAGCGTGAAAAAAGAGCTGAACAGCACCCTGGATGCCACTGTCGACTTTAAAGATGCCAGACTGGGTCTACTTCGTTCGTTTCCCGATATCTGCCTCACCGTCGAAGGGCTGACCATTGATGGTGCAGAGCACTTCTCTGGAGTGCGTTTGCTGGAGGCAGAAAAAATCGATCTCGAGATGGACCTTTTCAGCTTGATCAATAAGGAAAAAGAACCAGTGATAAAGGGTGTTCGATTTGTCGAGCCCGTGCTCAATGTGATTGTGGACGCAGCAGGAAGGGCGAATTACGACATCATGCAATCTTCAGAATCTGATGATGCTAGCGAGGGTGGGGTTATTCTCAATTTCGATAAGTATGAAATCAGTGATGGTGCTCTGCACTACCATGATCTCGCAGGCAATACAAGTGCCGATTTGCTAAAGATAAATCACGAGGGGCGCGGGCGATTTGCAGATGATGTTTTTGATTTAGATACACGTACAGACATTGCGTCACTGGATGTGATCTCATCGGGAGTGAAATACATGTCGGGCGTTCATGTCCATTCAGACGCATTGATTCAGGTAGATTTAAATCAGTCGCGCTATAGTTTCAGTGAAAACACCATGTCGTTTAATGACCTTGACATTACGTTAAACGGCTCCATGGCAATGCCAGAAGAGGGGATTGATTTTGATCTGCAATTTACAGCCCCTTCTGATGATATTCGTCAGTTTATTTCGCTCATTCCAGGAGTCTTCACTCAGGAACTAGATCAATTATCTACATCCGGTATATTTTCACTGGCAGGGATGGTAAAAGGGCGCTACCAAGATAAACCTCTGCGCTATCAGGCATTTGATGTGAAACTAAAAATGACCGATGGATTGATTAAATCGCCAGATGCACCATTTCCTATGGAAAAAATAAATGCAGCGATAAATTTGGTCAATACGTCCGGTAATCCTGACGATTTGGTTGTTGACATACCTGCGCTAAATCTTGAAATAAATAATAGCCCATTTAAGTCCAACCTGCACATTGATCACCCAATTTCAGATCCACATGTCGTGGGTGAAATCGATGGGAGTTTGGATTTGGCTTCTGTGGCGGCAGTAATACCATTTGAGAATGTGGAAGAATTAAGTGGGCTGATCGAAGCAGATGTAAAATTTGATGCTCGACACAGTCATCTTGCTCAGGAAAAGTACGACCTGGTTTCAGTCTCTGGAAAACTAACCGGTAAGGATCTGATCAGTAAAATGGCAGATCGGCCCAAAGTAGTCATACCCAATCTAGCCGGTACCTTTAGCCCGCAAGCGATGCACATCGATCGAGCTGAAATTAAAATGGGCGAAAGTGACCTCACGCTCGAAGCGACACTCGACAATTTGCTATCCTTAATTAAGCCGGGAGAGCCGCTCGATGGGAAGGTGAAGTTGACGTCTTCATTTCTCGACTTGGATGAATTAATGGCAACATCAGAGGAAGCGTCTGAGTATTCTGAAGCGGATACAGCGGAATCTGACTTGGATTATCGCATGGATCTTATTGCGGATGTAGCACGAGCAAAATACGGTGAGTATCTCTTGGAAGATGTGATGATCTCCGGAGTTTATGAAGGGGAGAACCTTGAAGTGAGGCAATTTGATCTCGTGGCCGATGGCAATGATCTGAAGATAAATGGCAACGTAAGCAATGTTTTGGATTACATCGCTGGAACAGGGACGCTCAAAGTGGATGGAGAAATTAAATCAAACAAATTAGATCTCAATAAATGGTATACCGAAGCTGATGCCGACAGTGCCGGTGCCGACAGTGCGGCTGTCGTTTATGAAGTGCCGAAAAATATTGACCTCACTGCCAAACTTGTCGTTGGTGATTTGCAATACACCGATATTGCAATGGAAGATTTTGAGGGTGAGCTGATCGTGAGAGATCAGGCCTTGGTCATTGAAAAGGCATCCACCACAATGCTGGGAGGGCGCATGGATTTTGCTGGTAGCTATGAGACCCTTGCCGAAGAGGCCCCGGCATTTCGCATGAAATTTGACGCTTCACAGTTTGATTTTGGCAGGACATTTTCTCACATACCTTTTCTCAGTAAATTAGCGCCGATAGGAAAGCATATTAATGGTGTGCTAAATTCAAATCTAGTCTTGGAGGGTGATCTACTCGAGAGTATGTACCCTGATTTGGGTACACTGACTGGTTCGGGAGTCTTGGAAACGGTAAATGGGCTACTGAGTGACTTCATACCCATGGATAAGGTGGCTGAATTGCTTTCGCTTAACGAGTTAAGAAAAGTGGATCTGCATCGATCAAAAAACTGGTTTGAGGTGAGCGATGGGATGGTGGAAGTGAAGCCGTTCGATTTTCGCATCGATAAATTAGATCTCGACATGAATATTGCTGGCACCCAGCAACTCGATGGCGAGATGAATTACAAACTTATGGTGAAAGTGCCACGGGAATTATTGCGAAAAAATGCAGTGACCGACCAGGTAGATCGCGGATATGGCCTGGTGCTTGAGCGCGCAAATAAGATGGGCCTGCGTTTGGAAGATTCGGAGTACGTAAACTTGGAAATTGATTTGGCTGGTAATCCGTTAGATCCGAGTGCGACCCTGCGAGTGGTCGATGGAGCTGGCAGGACCGCTGATGAGGTGCTAAAAGATGCAGTTACGGAAAAAGTGACCGAGGTCACGGACTCGGCTCGCGATCGAGCCTCTGAAGAATTGGAAAATGCAAAGGATTCAATATCGCAAGAGCTCACAGCTGCGACTGATTCGCTGAGAAAAAAGGTGAATGAGCGAGCCGAAGAAATCACAGAGGAAGTGAAAGAAAAAATCAAGAAGGAAGTTGGCTCGGCAGTCGATAGCATTGTAGGTGAAAAGACCGAAGCTGCGATCGATTCGGTTCTGGCTCAGGCTGGCAAGGAGATTTTAGGAGATAGCGCTACTGCCACTGTCGAGGATATTAAAAAGAAATTGGAAGATTTTAATCCCTTTAAGAAAAAGAAGAAAAAGAAAAAAGAAGGGCAATAGTCGATAGTAGGCGAGCTTGAATAAGCAGAAAGCAGCAAAATATAGTATTTTCCATAGATGAGATGGATTTTTGGCTTTCTTCTTGTGTTGACGATAAATAACTGTTTGTCACAGTCTGCACCGCAGAGCCGACCCAATATTATTTTATTTATTGCCGATGATGTGAGTTGGGATGATCTTGGATGCTATGGCAACCCGGATGTGCAAACTCCAGTCATCGATGCGCTTGCCCGCGATGGCCTACTCTTTACCAATGCGTACCTCACGACCAGCTCGTGCAGCCCGAGTCGCTGCTCCATGGTCGCAGGAAGATATCCGCACAATACGGGGGCACCAGAGTTGCACATGCCACTTCCGGCAGACCAAATCACTTTTCCTGCATTGTTGCAAGCGGCTGATTATCATACCATTCAGGCTGGGAAGTTTCACATGGGAGCAGCAGTAAAACCTGCATTTGATGATTGCCGTGAAGTCCTGGACGGAGGTCCTGGAGGAGAAGGTCAATGGGTAAGTACCTTGCAACAGCGACCGCGCGACAAGCCGTTTTTTGCCTGGTTTGCATCGCTTGATGCGCATCGATCCTGGCAGGTGTCTGACGAGGAACGTCTACACGATGCGGCATCGCTCACAGTGCCGGAAATATTTGTCGATGATACGACGACCCGTCAAGACCTTGCAATGTATTACGATGAGATCTCACGTTTCGATCGCTCCATCGGGGAGGTTGTGGAAGAACTACGTGCTCAAAGCATTCTTCAAAATACTTGCTTGCTTATTATTGCCGACAATGGGCGTCCATTTCCTCGCTGCAAAACAAGGATGTATGATAGTGGGATAAAAACGCCAATGGTGGTTAGTTGGCCTGCGAAGATGAAATTTGGTGCTCGCTGTGATGCATTGGTCAGCACGGTTGATTTTGCGAGCACTATACTCGACATCGCCGGGCTAGAATCATCCGAGTACTTTCAGGGTAAAAGTTTTGAGAGTCTATTAAAAGACCCTGGGCAGGATTTTCGCAAGTATGCATTTGCCGAGCATAATTGGCATGACTATGAAGCCCATGAGCGGATGGTTGTCTCGGGTCAGTATTTATTGGTACGCAACAGCCGACCGCAATTTGCACTTGGTGGTCCTGCCGACTCCAAGCGGAGTCCTGCACACAGTCGATTGTTGGCTGCATTCGAAAATGAATCGCTCACTACAAATCAAAAAGACATTTTCCAAATACCCCGGCCCACTGTCGAATTATTTGATTTGAGGGAAGACCCGCACCAATTTGAGAATCTTGCCGACGATCCTGGGCACAAATATACCCTGCGAAATTTGCAGGCGGCTCTGGATTTATGGATAGAAGGTACTCTTGATGATGTGCCTGAAAATCTGACTCCCGATTACTTTAATCGACGCACGGGTCTGCCTTTGGACGGAAGCGGTAGACCCACCGTGAGGGGACAAATGCCTGGAGCTAAGCTGGGTGCAGAGAGGGCGGTGGGTAAGCCGGGGTTTTGACGGATTTACCGTCCGATTTTGTAGAACTCTTCTTCGCCGACGTACATGGTGGTGTCTTGCTTTAATTGCGAAAGATCAAATCGCAGCGGCATATGGCCGACCACTTGTTCACGAATGGCTTCGTCGTAGCCCAGGCCAACAAACCAATGATTGCCCAATGGTATGGCATCGAGTTGGCCGCGTCCATTCTCATCGGTGGTGAAGGCCGCATCAAACTTGTCAAGGTCTGCCGCAGTTGGCACTACGGTTCGGTTGAGATAGACTTGTATATCTATATCGGGCAGTATGCGATCATGATGTCGCACTTGAAATCTAACCTCGGTCTGCGCACTACCACCCTTATCGCATCCCAGCAAGTGGAAGGTGAGGACCAAGAGAAGTAATTGGACAAGTAGTCTATGCATCAAAAATGAACTAGCTCGGTATGAAAACGTATGGAAGACCAAGTCTGTTACGAAAAATAATAAATTCATGGTGCGATGCAGGCGATGTACTACGATACCTTTGGCAAGACACCGGTGATTGAGCATGTCGAGGATCCCAAATGCGGGCCAGATTCGGTCATTTTGAGGGTGCGAGCCACTGGCTTGTGTCTGAGTGACTGGCATGGCTGGCAAGGGCATGATCCGGATATTTTCTTGCCGCACGTGCCCGGTCACGAATTTGCAGGGGAGGTTGTCGAGATGGGAGCGAGGGTAAGCGGTTTTTCGTTGGGCCAGCGAGTGACCAGCCCTTTTATTCAGGCCTGCGGTGCGTGTCAGCATTGTCTTGCACATCAGTCACAGGTGTGTGCCCATCAGAGACAGGCCGGATTTACGCACTGGGGCTCATTTGCTGAGTTTGTCGAAGTACCAAATGCCAGTTACAACTTAATCACCCTCGAAGAGCACATCTCATTTGGTGCCGCAGCATTGCTGGGCTGTCGATTCGGTACTGCATTTCACGCAGTGATGAATCGCACCCAACAGCAGCGTTGGGGGTGGAGCATGGTTTTTGGATGTGGCGGGGTAGGGCAGGCGATTATTCAAATCGAAAGAGCTTTGGGTCACCACGTGATAGCGGTAGATCGGAAAGAGTCGGCACTGCTGCATGCTCAGAAAAATGGTGCAGCACACACGCTCAACTTTGATGATCCTGATTTTGCAGAGCGCGTGAAAGTCCTCACCGAAGGAGCATTGCAAACGACGTATGATGCGGCAGGTTCTTACCACGTCTTGCAAAAGTCTCTGCTCGTGCTGGATCGATTAGGTAGGCATCTGCAAATTGGCTTGCTTCCTGGGGCGGCACCAATGGGGACCTTGTCATTGGGCAGACTGATATCTCACGAACTGGAATTGGTGGGGTGCCATGGCATAAGTCGCACCAGCTACAATCAGCTCATGAACTTTCTTGCACTGCATCAACTAGACCCGGCTCAGATGGTTCACTCCCACATCAGCTTGGCCGAAAGCGTCGATGATTTTACAAACATGCACAATCAATCACACGATGCCGGAGTCACCATGATTCAATTCTAGACCGGGAAGGATGTATATTATCGAGGAGTTGACTCCTTGACCAAAATTGTACGACCGTCGAAATCTCGACCATTGAGGGCCGCGATCGCCGCAAGCGCTTCTGCATCATTTGGCATTTCCACAAACCCGTACCCTTTTGATCGACCGGTGTCTCTATCAGCAATGACTTTCGTAAGTGCGACTTCGCCAAATTGAGAAAAAAGATCTGTAAGATCGCGATCAGTGGTTCTGAAGTTCATCTTAGCGATAAAGATATTCACAGATAAAAATTTTGATTATGAACAGTGCCCCTAAGTTAGTATTTCCGATGTCATGAAGGCATATCTGCGTCTACTTTTTCGAAAATGCCATGCTCCCTGAGGCATTGAAAAACAGCTCGATAGAATTCGGGATGTGACTGCCAGGTTTGACCCGATACCAGATGTCCGTCACGCACTGCCTCAGCCGAACAAAAAACACCTCCCACGGACTCAAGTTCGAATCGCACGTTCTCATAGCAAGTGAGATTTTTGCCCTTTGTGATTCCTGCAGCAATCAAAACCTGGATGCCGTGGCAGATACTCAGGAGCGGTTTCTTCTTCGCATCAAATTGACGCACCAAGTCAAGGAGCACTTCATCGTGACGTAAATATTCAGGAGCTCTGCCTCCTAAAATGAGGATGGCAGCATAGTCTTCTTCACGCACTTGATCAAACGCTATTTCACTCGTCACTTTGTAACCAGGCTTTTCAATGTATGTGTCCCAGCCGGGTTCGAAATCATGGATGACCATGTGCAGCATCCGTTGAGAAGGAGCGGAGACCACGGGTACCAGGCCCGCTTCCTGAAGCCTGTGGATCGCGTAGAGTGCTTCGTAACTTTCGCCGGCATCGCCGGTCACTACCAGTACTTTTTGCATGAAAACTGATTTGATTTTACTGCGGGCAAGATATAGAATCTCACCTCATCGCATAAAACTTGCCTATCTTTCCGCAGCTGATCGACTTTTTCGATCGTTCTTAATGTGAAACTATGTCTCTTCTACAACTGTACTATAGATTTGCAGCGCTGTTTGCATTCTTAGCGTTCGCCATTTCTGGAGTTGCACAAAGTGACAAGCCAAAGCCCTTTGAGCTCACGGATGCAGATATCAAGAAGCTTAGTCGTACTGAAATAGATTTAGTGACATCGAGGTTGCCAAGCAATCGCATCTACATCTACATGCTTAAAGAGGATAGCGTTGGTCTACTAATACCTCCCAGGAGAAGCCTGGATCTGCCTGCCGTGACGATCAAGCGAACATATGCATATAAGGACATATCTAAATTGGTTATAATTAACCCTAAACGCAAGAGCAGAGTGGGATGGATCGGCAGTGCCATCGGTCTGGCGGCAGGGGTTGGTGTTGGTTTGCTTATTTCGGAAGATGATGCACCATCTGATAATTTGGCTCCGCTCGGCCAGACAACGGCTCCCAGCTTGTTCGAGCCCATCATAGGCGGCGTGCTGGGTTGGAGTATCGGCAAGACCGTTGGTGAGATCTCGTCTCGGGTTAAGTTGAGTCCGCGCGATCGCGGTTTTAAGAAACGCATGAAGGACTTGAATCCGCATGCAAGACAAGAATAATTCAAAATGTGGAAATCCCCTTTACTCGTGCTTTTCTTGATTTCGGGAAATTTAGCGTTTTGCCAGAATGACACGCTCTTTTTTACGAACAGCGATGTCTGGGATGAGGACCGATACCCCAACGTACAAGGATCACCTTATTTCTTTGATGATTTTGTTGTCGCTACTATTACGCGCCGTGATAGCTTTTCATTTAATGATGTCCTGTTAAATCTGAATGGTTACGAAAAAAACTTTGAAGTACGTGATGGTGAAAAATTCATCACGCTGGAGGATTTGTGGTACCGAAGGATTGAGGTGCTCGCCGAAAAGAATCCTGGCCTTGAGGACGATGTTATTTTTAGTCAAGATGCGCACCCAACGTACAAGGGAAAATTTGCAGAAGTCATTTATATCGGCAAGAATGTCACGTTGATCAATGACTTTCACGTTGAGATTTCGGAAAAAACAATCCAAAATGTTGGAAAGGCCGAGACCTTCGAGCGATTTATTCCGATTAATACATATCGCCTGATTAAGGATGGAAAGGTGTCCCTTTTGCGCCCGAAGAAAGATGCCTTTAGCAACGCATTGGGCAATGAAAAAGAACTGAGTAAATTTCTCAAAGCCAATAAGATTAAAAAGCTGACCGACAAGGCAGATGCTAGAAAGGTCATGGAGTGGTACGACAATCTCTAGTGCCTAATAATTAATATTCATTCGAGTGAAAACAAAATTTATGAAGCATACATTGCTCTTGAGCCTCCTGATATCTCTTGCTTGTGCACTGAATGCTCAGCAATTTCTGCTCGATGAAAATTATGGAGAAAATGGAATTGCTGTCCACGATAAATACAACGGGCAGACAGCAGAAGGAAATTCCATTTTACTGGAGGATGGCAGTCTGTTGTTGATGGGACGCAATAATACGCTGGGTTTGAGAATTGAGATGTTGAAAATTCTGCCGGATGGTACGTGTGATCCCGCATTTGGTGATGAAGGGATTGTTGAGGTTTTTGCGAATGTGACGTACGTGGATGCTGCTCTGCAATCTGATGGTAAAATTGTGGGTGTTGGATATCGATCGCAAGGAGGAACTCGCAAAGCAAGTGCCTTTCGGCTAAATGCTGATGGCTCTTGGGACACAAGCTTTGGCAACAATGGCTCAGTAGTTCTCGAAGATGCCTCAACACGGGCAGTTGACGTATACATCGATGCGACCGATCAGATATACCTGGCAGATCGCAATAATCTCATTCGGTTGTCAAAAGATGGTGCACTTGACACGGAGTTTGGAGAAGGTGGGATCACTTCCTTGCCTGCTGGAAGTATTGTGTCAATCGACCAGCGTTCAGACGGTGCAATCATCGTAGCGGGACAGTATTTAAACACCAAGATATACTATCAAGAAATTGGAGCTACCGGAGATACACTTGCCGCGAAAGTTGTACATGACTCCGCAGAAAGTACTCGCGATTCGGTTTCTTTTATCGAGGTGCTCGATGATGATGCGATATTGATCGGAGGCGCAATGGTTGCCAATGGCATCAAGCAAACGGCCTTGGTAAAGTACAGTGCAGATGATCAATTGCAATTTGCAGAGAAGCTCGACTTGGCCAGTGACAATTGGATGACCGACCTGGCACTCAATCCCGATGGGAGTATCGTATGCATCGGTAATTTAAATGAGGAATTTGAGTACCGAGCGATTATTTCGCATTTCGACCAAGACGGCAGCAATGCACAAACGCAGGAGCTGGAAGATCTTGTGCTGAGAGATATTTTTAGATCAGAGGCAATCTCCTCATGCCACGTTGTATCGGATCGCATTTTAGTGTCTGGAATTTATGCAACGGGCACATTAAGTGTCGATTATTACACCGCAAGTATAGTGAACACAGATCAGGTTTCTGCCATTTTTCACAATGAAGCAATCGATCAATTTCAATTATTTCCGAGCCCCAGCGACGGCAGTATTGGTATCGATCTTAATCTATCTGAGCCACAATCATTAACTATATCGATCGTCGATCTCACGGGAAGACAAATGGATGCCTTGGCAGAAAATGCGCGTTTCGCAGCAGGAGATCATGTCTTGCAGTATGAAACAGATATTCCACCCGGACAGTATTATTTGTCAATTTTGAATTCGAAGGGAGCACAATTTACTGAGCAGCTGATCATTGTGAGGTGAGGTAGGACTTGGATTTAACTTGCATTACCGATGCGATACCCTAAGCGATGGCAGACTCCCAAATCCCTGTCCATTCGGTCCGATCGATACATCTCGAAATTCTGCAAAACCATTGACTGGATGGTGACAACTGGCACAGTCTACATCTTTGGCACCAGAGAGAATGGGATCAAAAAAGAGCATCGCTTTTAGCTCGTTCTTGCGTTGTTCTTTTGCGATTGCTTGCAGCTCTGCCTCACTTGGTCCGAGGGCGCATGAGCTGAAAATCAACAGCACGATGATAACAGCTAAGCTTGAAGTACAATTTGATTGGTACATCATATTCCTCGCTAAATTTAAGGAGATTGTGGCTCATACGCGGTTGATTTTGCTGAATCTGGTTAGCACGGACCGGTTGCTCTAGCTCTATGAAATATTTTCGACATAAAATTGAAGTCTTGTTTGAAGATGACCTCTGCGCGTGCGTGGTAAAACCTGCAGGGATGGTGACGAGTGGAAATCGGTTTAAGACTTTGCGCAATGCCTTGGTCGGTCAGCTCAGTCAATCTTCGCATGTAGATGCGCTAGATCAGGCGCAACCCGTGCATCGGCTGGATGCTGCCACATCGGGAGTTGTGTTACTGGCCAAGACTGCTTCTGCTAGACAGCAACTCTTTGCACAGTTTGAATCACGCTCGATAGAAAAGAACTACCTGGCCATTTGCAGTGGTTTTTTGAAAGCGACTGGACAGGT